>Ga0255343_1002390_pt1 | contig 22056 bp, 21 predicted proteins | sample wastewater_treat_4_FD_192413 | JGI IMG/M metagenome (GOLD analysis project Ga0255343, IMG submission 192413) | Wastewater microbial communities from Lulu Island WWTP, Vancouver, Canada - plant16 | ecosystem: Engineered > WWTP > Wastewater > Unclassified | place: Canada: Vancouver, British... | reverse complement strand
ATCTTCCCGTACACAATTTGCCGTCGATACTTCGGGGCAAACACGATGTGATATTTGCAGTTCCATTTTGTGTGTGATAAGCTTTTACTGTCATTCATCTTCGATGACAAACCTCCTTTGCTTTCGATGCGGTTGCCAGACCAGCTTGATTGTAGCAAAGGAGGTTTCTGATAGCTAAAGCTTTTTTATTCCACCAGCGCTGCTGGTGGTTTTGTGGGCTGAAGCGCACAAGAAAACCCTTGAAAACGTGGTATTTTCAAGGGTTTGTGGTGGTCGCAACAGGACTCGAACCTGTGACCCCATCGATGTGAACGATGTGCTCTCCGCTCGGGGTAGCTTTGTGCGAGAAAAACATGAACTTCATACGAGCCACGAAAGCCCTTGAAATAAGGCGATCCTGGCATTTGAAACCGGGTTCAAGTGAAACCAGTGAAACCCGGTTTCATTTGGCAAGGTGAAACCGGGTTCACTATGGATGAAACCCCTTTGAAACCGGGTTCGCTTTGACCGTACCAGAGCCGATGAAAAGGGCTTTCCCTTGATTTGTACTCGGGTGCACCTTCTGCACCCGGGTGCAATTGACTGATTCACCGTTCTCGTAAAGCCATGGCAATCGCAAGGGAATCATAGCCTACATGACATGCAATCGAACAGGATAATTCATGGTATCGGACCTGATATTGCGGGAATGCCTTTTGTACGCGTTCGTTCCATGCTTCTGCGTCTTCTGCATGCACGAAGGAGCCAGCGGTATAGAGCGCTACATCTTCCGGGGAGATGAAGCGGAAACGCTTTTCAAGATCGTTTTCCATCAGTTTGATCAGCGTTTTCTGCGTATGCTTTTCTCCTCTGACGACGCACTGTGCATCAAGCTTGCCTCCACGGATATTGAGAACCGGACGCAAGTTCATCGCGGTAGCCAAAGAAGCGCCTGCAGCGGTAACCCGATTGCTCCGTTTCAGATATTTCAGAGTGGTTACACAAATATATATGCTTGCGTCAAAAGCGCCTTTTTCAAGTTGCTTTTTAATTTCCTCTCCCGTTTTTCCCTGACGGGATAAGAACAGCGCGTCATATACGCTGCTGTGCTGTGTGACAGAAATCCGGTGATTATCCACTACGTGGACTTTACCCTCATAATTCCCGGCCAAAGCAGATGCAGTGCTATACGAACTGCTGAGTTCACTGCTCATGGGGATATATACAATCTCATCTGCACCTTCTTGAAGGATGCGATCCCACATATCCGTCACTTCACCGGGTGCCGGCTGAGAGGTATGTACGGAGCAGTTAGCCATGAGTGATCCGTACAGTTCCTCGTGGGTAATATCGACGCCTTCCATGTAGCAGCGGTTATCCACGAGCACGGGCATCGGCAGGACATAGAAGCCATTTGCTTTGCCTTCCGCCACCGTAATACCGCTGTTCGTATCAGTCATGATTGCAACCATAGATCATTCCTTGCTTTACTCAAAATCTGTCCGGATGATGTAGACTGTCTCAGAATTCATTCCATCAGGGCGGTAATCATATCCCGCTTCCTGTGTCAGTTCACTTGTAGTGTCATATATCTGCACGATTGCAGTCAAATCATCTGTCACCATGGGCAGAAGCTTTTCAGCCAACGCCTTTTCCGTGCCCAGAATAGACGTCTGAAGGGTATCCGTCCCACTGTCATGCAGGGCTGCCGCTCCGGCGGAAAGCTCTGCGGCCCCAGCTGCAGCCTGATCAACACCGGCGGTGTATGTTTTCAAACCGGTAACAAAGGCAGCGACCTGATCCAACTGATCCAGAAGTCCCTGCAGCGTGTCATGGGCGGACTGCGCCTGCGCCATTTTGGCTGCAACTGTTTCATCCTCAGCCATTACCTGGTCTGTATTGTCAGATATCAATTGATCAACCTGTGCGGTGACCGTCGTTTCAATCAGCTCTTTCACCGGATCGGTTTCCATCTGCGCATCCACAGCGGTCTGAACCTGCTGTGCAACTACGGCGTCCACCTGCCCGGCTTCCACAGCTGAGAGATAGGTTTCCGCATCCATCTTCAAACCGGCAGCAGTCAGCACCTGCTCAAGCACCTGGGCCTGAATCGCCTGCGTGACACCTTCCCAAATCTGATCCTTGTTCGCTTCAACCTGCCCTCGAACCACGGATTCAACCTCTGTGCGTACAGTTAATTTTACAGTTTCAGGTTCAAGCTGGGAAATCACGGCAGTCAGCACTTCTTTATAATTCTCCGCAGTGAGCGCAGGCAGTTCAATGCCTGCTTCAGATAATCCGGAAGTGGACAGCTGCTGATTGGCTGCTGTCAACAGGGCCGCAAAGATGGTATCAGCTCCGTTGTTCAGCGTTTCACTGTTCGCACTTAACGCGGAAAGTCCTGTATTCAATGCTGCTGCTCCGTCTGCAAGCGTCTGTGCTCCGTCATTCAGGGACTGCAAACCATTGTTTAGCTCGGTGATCTTGCCGGGCAGTTCTTTCGTTAAGCCAGTCGTCTCGGGAAGAGGTTCACCGTTCCGCATTGCTTCCAGCAGCGCCGTCGCTTCCGCTAATTCGTTGTACCAATCCATATTGATACACCTGTCCAGTTCCTGACAGACTGCCTGTATAGGATCCGCAGAGGCAAATGTCATCATCCAGCCAAGATCCGGATGATCGGCTTCAAAGCGAAAGCTGAAGGAGTCCGGCAGGTTCAGAGCCGCGTCCGCGCCGGGGACGGCCCAACCCGCCAGAACCTGTTTGCCCGAGACAGATAAAACGGAGGCATTCTCCAGGGTCAAACCATTGATGCCTGTTTCAGGAAGCAGGAGCACCGATACCGCCAGATGCGGAATGGCCTCAGTCTGCCGGAAGCCTACAGTCATCTCCACGGTGCCTGTGGCCTCCTTCAGCTGAGCAGCGGGAATCTCCTGACCGTTCAGCAGCACTGTGACCACGGGAGTCAGCGGAAGTTCTTTGTCTGACGTACCCTGATAGATGATGCTATTTCCATTTGCCTGCCATATCAGCTGCTGTTCGTCCTGCGTAAATGTCTCGCTTCCACTGATATTCTCGATGCCTGTCAGCATTGTCATATCAGAAAGGGTATCCAACCCGTCTGCGTTCTCCAGACGGATATTGTCTGTCAGGCTTTGGACAGCGCCGTCTGCCGAAGTCACAGCATAGACACGCTCATGCTTTGTGTTCTCCGCCAAAGCAGAAGCACAGCCCAGAACCAGGCTGAACGCCAGCAGCATGGAAAAAATTCGCTTATTCATGTTTATCGTCCTTTCTCCGCAAGTCAGCGCGCGGCTTTCATGTCAAAGGTCGTATGGACAATCAGTTTGTCAAGGAGGAGAAGAACCGCTGGCAGAAGCAGCAGCACCACCGCCACACTCAGTAGCGCGCCGCGCGCTATGAGGTGACACATGGAGGAGATAATGTCAATATTGGCATACAGGCCTACGCCATAGGTAGCTGCGAAGAATCCCATTCCGCTGACCAGAATACTTTGAGCAGCTGAAGACACCGCTTTCTCCACCGCTTCACGTTTGTCAAGGCCGGAGAGTCGATTTTGCTTATATCGGGTCGTCAGCAAAATAGCATAGTCCACCGTTGCGCCTAGCTGTATGGTCGAGATCAGAATCGGCCCCACAAACGGCAGCTCTGTTCTGGTAAAGTACGGAATACACAGGTTGGCGGCAATGGCCAGTTCGATCACGGCAACCAAGATGACCGGAATGGAGACGGACCTCTGAACCAGCATGATGATCACAAAGATGGCAATAATCGAAATCAGACTGACGACCGTAAAATCATGATCTGTGCAGGCGATCAGATCTTTTGTGCAGGGTGCCTCTCCGATCAGCATGCCGCCTTGGTCGTAACGCTTCAGGATTCCGTTCAGGGTGTCAATCTGGTTGTTTACTTCATCTGAAGAGATAACGTAAGCGGAGTTGATCAGCATCAGCTGATACCGCTCCCCCTTGACCAGAGAGAGAACATCCGGCGGAAGAATGCTTTCCGGTATATCAGCGCCCAGCAGGCTGTCGATGCCATAGACGCTGGTCACTCCGTCCACCTGCTGCATTTCCTCTGTCATCCGCATGACCTCAGCCTGAGGAACATCGCTGTCTACCAGCAGCAAATGCGTTGTGGCCATGTCAAACGTCTCTGCAAGCTTTTTATTGGCTATAACAGACGGCAGTTCAGGGGGCATGACCCTGCTCATGTCATAATAAACATTCACATGACTGTAGCCATAGAACGCAGGCAGACAGAGTAAAACAAGGATCACCGCAAGCACTTTACAGTGTCTGGTCACAAAGCGTCCGATCCCTCCCACATCGGGAAGCAGCGGCTTGTGGCTGGTCTTCTCGATGACATGATCCATGGCCCGGATGACACAGGGCAGCAGTACCACGGTTCCCAGCAGTCCGAGGATGACGCCTTTGCTCATCACAATGCCCAGATCCTTGCCCAGAGTAAAACTCATAAAACAGATGGAGATAAAGCCCGCGATCGTTGTCAGACTGGAACCCAGGATGGAGGTGAATGTTACGCCAATGGCTTTGGCCATTGCTTCATCCTTATCTGCGGTCAGGCTTTTCTGCTCCTTATAGCTGTGCCACAGGAAGATAGAATAATCCAGTGTAACCGCCAGCTGCAGCACTGCGGCGACTGCTTTTGTAATATAGCTGATCTCCCCGAGGAAGAAGTTGGAGCCCATATTCCACAGAACAGATACAGCAATACAGCCCAGGAAAATCAGCGGAAGCAGGAAAGAATCCATGGTGATCATCAGCACGATAGCGCAAAGCGCCACGGCAATCGCCACATAGGTTGCTTCCTGCTGTTCCACCAGCTCTTTTGTGTCTGTCACAACGGCGGACAGTCCGCTGACAAAACACTTTTCGCCCACAATCCGCCGAACGGCCTGGATGGCTTCCATTGTCGCCTCAGAGGATGACCCCTCATCAAAGAAAACTGCCGTCAGCATACAGTCCCCTCTGCTGAAGCTGTTTCGGATATTCTCCGGAATGATTTCCAGCGGAAGCAGACCTTTTGTGATGGATGCGTACCCGATGACAGAATCGACATGGGGAACGACCTTGATGGCGTTCTCCATATCCGACTGTTCGCGGATGCTCATTCCCTCTGTGACCAGCAGTGAGAATGCTCCCTTCCCGAAATCCTCAAGCAGTATTTCCTGCCCTTGTACTGTTTCCAGATCCTGAGGCAGGTAGTACAGAAGATCATACTTTGTTTTGGTGGCGGCCATTCCAAATATCGAAGGCACCACCAATGCCAGGCACAGGATGATGACCAGTACCCGATGCCGAACCAACCATATTGTAAAACGCTTCACGTCTAAGCCTCCCGTTAATGATATTGATCACTTTTCAAAGATACCGGAGAAAGCTAAACTGAAAAGAAACTGATTATAGAACCGGAAAGTTTCATTTCAGCGCAAATAATGCAGCTCCCAATGCTCCGCATAGCTGAGCTTCCCCGGGAACCAGGATCGTTTCTCCCAGCTTGTCTTGAAGTGCCTGTACCACACCCGCGTTCTGCGCCACGCCGCCGGTCATGATATATGGGCGTTTCCCGCCTGAACGCCTGATGAGAGACACAGTTTTTGCGGCAACTGACATATTCAGCCCATGGATAATATCCTCCGGTGGCGTGTTATCCGCAATCAGCGATACCACTTCCGATTCCGCAAAGACCGTACACATACTGGAAATGGTCACCTCATGCTTCCAATGCAGCCCCTTCTCGCTCATTTGGGGCAGCGTCAATTCCATTGTGCGAGCCATCATATCCAGAAAGCGGCCCGTTCCGGCGGCACATTTATCATTCATCACGAAATTGATCACATGCCCCTGATCATCCAGTACGATCACCTTGGAATCCTGACCTCCGATGTCGATCACAGTGCGAGCCTGAGGAGACAGAAAATGTGCCCCTTTGGCATGACAGGTGATTTCTGTTACTGAAGCATCCCCGGCACCGATGGTTTCCCGGCCATAACCGGTGGTGACCACATAGCCGATTGCCTCCCGGGGCAGGTGTGCGTTTTCCAGGGCGGCGGCCAGGGCTTTTTCCGCTCCGGCTGCAGCGCCCGCGCCAGTAGGAAGAATAGCGGAGCCGACAATCTTTCCATCTCGATTCAGGATGACCGCGTCGGTGCTGGCCGATCCACTGTCCACCCCAGCGACGTAGCCTGTATCGCGATCACGTCTTGTCATGACAGTCTTTTTCACTCCCAACGTTTCCGAGAATGCTTCGATTCGCGTTCGCAGCTGCCCGCTGCTCTGGGGCGTGCAATCTGTTTCAATTTTCAGCAGTGGCTGATTCGCGTTTTGCTTCAATTCCCGGTATTGAAACCCGTAATAATCGCAGAACTTGACAGTATGGCAGATGACACCGGCGGCTGTGGGATCTGTCCTGCCCTGCCGGAACTGCATCCGCATGCAGGGATTCTTCTGATTCAACAAAGCACCGGCGTAATCAAGGCTCAAGGCATTCAGATTTGTCGGAGCAGGCGTGGAAAGGACTCTGCATCCGGTGCAGGTTCCGTCTATGACGGGCAGTAAGGCGCTCTGCCGCAAGGTTTCCAACAGTAAGGAGCCACCATGCGCACCGGTCAGAAGAATGTGCGGCGCATTGGAGAACGTGTTTCCAACCGCCTGAAGATTTTGCTGCCATGCGTCAAGCGCCTTTTTTGTGTTAAAGCTCCGGCCTGTCAATCTCGACAGTTCAAGGGACAGGCGTTGAAGCTCCCATTCCAGCAGCGCACATTCCGCGTGTCCGTTTTTGTGGGGCAGCGACATGAGAAACAGAAATTCCATCCCGCCCCGCTCCCGCAGTACATCGTAGATTCTGCGGCATACGTCACAGCAATCCACAAGCAGAAGACGCTTGATTCCTTTCCCAATGACCTCTTCCAACACAGCCTTGCCATATCCGCACAGATTGGGGTGGGCGCATGTATCGGCGCACTCGAAGGAAACGGGAGCGGGATCCAGTCTCTGAACAGGCAGTCCAAACCCGTCGAGCCATTCTATCGGCGTATACTTGCACACATACCAGATCGGTTCAGCCATGACCGTTTCCCTCCAGCATTTCCAGAAAGGCATTCAAGCGGGTGGCAGTCTGCCCGTCCGATGCGTTCCGGCGGTCGCAGCCGTCTCCGTTGAGGATCAGCGTTGGAAAGCCCTCTGCCTCCAGTCTTGTTTTGAAGATGCCGGACAAGCCCATGGTCTGCTTACAGCCCCAATGGCAAAAGCAGATCACGCCATCCACATCCAACGCTTTAGCAATGGCCACAGCAGCGCTGACCCGTTCGTCTCCTCCGTTCCAGGAACTGTAAACCAGCCTTCGGGCCATGCTTTCATAGGGCTTTTCCGGATCGATCTCTGTCAGTCCCTCCAGGCACATATCACAGGCGATCACCTGACAACGGTTATTGAGATCAAACAACTCCTTCACCGGCTCCTGCCAGATGGGGATGGTATGCACCCACAGCAGGCGGATTCCGCGGGCGGGTGGCGCTGATCTCAGGTCATTGAGCAGTTGACGGGCGTACTGTTGCGCAGCTTTTGTTCCCAGCGCATTATGCGTCAGATAAATCTCATACATCCAACTGGTCAGATCCCCTGGAAGAGAATGAGTACGCCGTTCCGGCAGGCAAGCCCTGAATGCGGCCACGGTATCCCGGCTGCGCTGCATGACCTCTCTCAGTCTTTCTTCATCCAGTTTTCTGCGCAGGTGATCTTCCAGGAAAGATCTTAGCTCCCGCATTTCCTCCGTCACATAGCACAGGCTTTCTTCGCTTTGCTCCGGCGGTACATCCACATAATACTGCGGGACATGATAATGCTCCGCCAGCGCGCGGAAGGTGAGCTGGTTGGCGTCGCACAGCAAAGATGTGTTTACGATCATCTGCGGCGGAGGCAGCACGCCAAGGAACGCGCTGCCAAGCAGCACCTTATGATAGGAGCAGTAGGTTTCCGCAATCCCGCCTGCTTCCGCCGCTTCGGCGAATGTCAGTTCAGCGTCTGAACCGTTGATATAGGCAGAGTACATCTCAGCGCACATGGGCACAACATCCATGGCTTCCAACAGCTCGCAGGGCTGAAACACGCTGACAAGCGCCGCTTTGTCCGGATGAGCGATCATGTTGCACACGATGCGGTTCATCAGGGCGGCGCTATACTGGCGGGATACCGGAAGACGCTTGTCAGGAAAATGCCGCAGCTTCCACCCAAACGCACGTAAGCCGGTCAGCAAAAGCTGCCGGCTTGCGTTTGGATGAACAGGGGCAAGACGATCAATCGTTTTTCCGAATTCATTGACAATATCCATTATGCTTTGACCGCTTTTTCATCCGTATAGTGCGTCAGGACGAAATTCCTGCGTTCCTCCGGAATCTCCTGCCATAATTCCTCTGCCTTTGGCTGCCAGCAGGCGGCATAATGGTCACACTTCGCGCACAGATGCTCGGCGGATTCGGGAGACTGCAGGTCGGTGGATTTCGCACCCGTTTTTTCGATCATGCCGCGGAGTTTCTGTGGATTTTCCAGCATGGGACAAGGCTGGAACATGTTCTCGTTGAAGGGCTGTCCATCATGATACGCCTGGAACAGGGGCGAGCGCAGCCCTTCCAACAGCGATTTTTCACGAATATTGGAATCGGAATAGTGTACAAATACACAGGGATCCATATCACCGTTGGCGTTGATATGGAAGTAACGGCGTCCGCCCGCGATACACCCGCCCACAAATTCAGCGTCGTTCTGGAAGTCCATGGCAAAGAGCGGCTTGCGCACGCGCAGATCCCGGATACGGCGATAGACAGTCTCACGCTGCTCCGGCTTGGGCATCAGCTCCGGCACAGCGTCGTTGCCCACGGGCATATAATGGAAATACCAGATGAAATACGCGCCCTTTTCAATCAGCATATCGAAGTATTCCTCGGAAGTAATACTGTCATAGTTCACGCTGGTATAGCACGAGGAAATACCGTAAACCAGTTTCTTCTCCCGCAGAAGGTCCATCGCCCGGATCACCTTATTGTACACACCCTGACCGCGGCGGCTGTCCGTGGGCTCTTCAAAGCCTTCCAGGGATATGGCGGGAACGAAATTCTGAACGCGCAGCATATCATTGGCAAACTGCTCATCAATCAGCGTACCATTTGTAAAGCACAGGAAAATACAATCATCATGCTTCTCGCACAGACGGATGATATCCGCCTTCCGCACCAGCGGCTCTCCACCGGTGTAGATGTACATGTATACGCCCATTTCCTTGCCCTGGCGGATAATGTCGTCGATCTCGTCAAAGGACAGGTTCAGCCTGTTGCCATATTCCGCCGCCCAGCAGCCGGTGCAGTGCAGGTTGCAGGCGCTGGTGGGATCCAGCAGGATAGCCCAGGGAATATTACAGTCATATTTTTTCTTCAACTCCTGCTGAATCGGCCAGCCGATCATATTCTGGTTGATAAAAAAATTGACCAGCACTGTCTTAACAACTTCAGGATCCACATCCCGCAGGATATGCCATACAAAATCATGATAGGGGTTTTCCGGGTTATCCACCAGATCGCGGAATTGCTTGAGTTGGTTCGGATACATTTTTCCCGCGTGCTTTTCCGCAAAGCTCAGCAGCTTACGGAGATTCTTCTCTGGATTCTTGTACATGTAATCGAAGACCTTCTCCAGGCCAAATTTCTTGATTGTAGCCGACGCGTTCATAGAATGCTCCTCCATTTCTCTGCTGTTGATCCTTCCAGCACACAGGAATCATACATGGGAAATCTAAACTGAAACGAAACTTTCAGAATCAACCCCATGTTTCGTTTCAGTTTAGAAAAGAATCATACAATCAGCATGGAGCTTTCGTATGGTGGGCGTGACTGTCCGGGAAGACACCGGAATTTGGCGCGGCTGATATAGGGAACTTCCAGATCATTACCCAGGAAGAAGGAGAAGACACAGATGATTGAAAAAGTGAATCCAGGCCATCCTGATAAGATCGCCGACCGTATTGCAGGTGCACTGGTCGATTATGCTTATTCCCAACATCCCAATCCACGCATCGCTGTGGAAGTGCTGATCGGGCATGGCGTCTGTCATATCATTTCGGAAACCTCTGTCCGTACAGATGCATCTTTCGTGAAGAAAACTGTCGAACGGATTGCGGGAAACAACGTGGCCGTTGATTACAGCGAGGTGCCCCAGGATGCGCATCTTGCCGCCAATCAGGCGGAAGGCCTACGCTGTGGCGACAACGGCATTTTCAAAGGCATGCCGCTGACAGAGGAGCAAAAGACGCTGTCCGCAATAGCACGGGATATTTATGCGGCGCATCCATATGACGGGAAATACATTTTGGACGGAGATCGTCTGATCATCTGTCAAAGCAATGTTTCTGCTGATGACCTGGCAGTCAATTATCCGCAGGCTGTAATCAATCCCTTGGGGGACTGGACGGGTGGAACAGATGTGGACAGTGGTGCCACAAACCGCAAGCTTGGCAGTGATATGGCGGACAGTGTGACGGGCGGTGGACTGCACGGCAAAGACCTGTCGAAAGCAGACGTTTCCGTCAACATCCACGCGTTTCTGAAGGCCCAGCGCACAGGGGAACCTGTTGCGCTGTCATGCGCCATCGGTGATGATCATGTTGATAGTCTGCCTTACAGTGAAATTGTGAAAGAAGCCCGTCAGTTTGTTGAAAGAATCGGCGGCTTTGAAAAGCTTGCCGAATGGGGACTGTTCTGAGGAGGGTTCATGAAGGTTTTCCGCTGTTCGAAATGCAGAGTCCTGACGCGCACTGCCCGTGGCGGCAGAGAAAAGGAAATGCTCTATCCCAGGTGCCAAACTGCCTTCAAGGTGAAATCATAACCGGTTTGGGTGGTGGATATTTTTGGAAGAAATCCTGCATCTGATTCTGTTATTCTTCTTCTATTCGTTTCTGGGCTGGTGCATGGAGGTTGTGCTCAAATATATACAGTTCCACCGTTTTATCAACCGAGGTTTCTACACCGGGCCCATTTGCCCGATCTATGGTTACGGTGCGATTCTGATTACGCTGACCATTCAATGGATCTCACCGTTTGAATCAGCAGTTGGAACAACCTTTGCCATTTCTTTCACACTGTGTGGTCTGTTGGAATATTTCACAAGCTACTTTATGGAGAAGCGCTTTCATGCGAGGTGGTGGGATTACAGTAATAAGCCCATGAATCTGCATGGACGAATCTGGATCGGCAATCTCGTCTTGTTTGGCCTGGGCGGAGTTGCGATTATTCATATCCTGAACCCAGTACTGCTGTCATTCCTGAACAGCTTTTCACTTTTGACGAAAGAAGTCGTATTAACAGCCTTCATAGCCGTATTCGCTGCTGATTATGTGCTGACGCATTTTATGATGAAGCTGATTAAATCCGGCATAGAGCGCAGTGAAGCGGACAGCACGGAAGCGATGAACAGGGAGATCCGGCTGCTTCTCAGTAACAGAAACATATTCTATCGCCGTTTCGCCGATGCCTATCCGAATGTCATCTATCAGACCGAACGCATTAAAAATCGGGTGAACTCCATCCGGGAAGAAGCTGAAAGGATCCGTCGCGAAGCGGAACGACAGATCACTGAGCAGAAAAAGCAGGTTGTCAGCAGGGTTGAGCCGTCTACCCTGGTGAAAAGCGAGATCATTGAAAAGCAGGATCGACTGATCCGTTTGCTGTACAACGAAACAGCCGCATCAGAAGAGATGCGGCTGCTCAAAAAAGAAATCGACAGCGAACGGCAACGTCTGGATGCTCGTCCACTGTCAAAAATCATCCATCGGGGCATCTGATCATGTACCCACAGGCAGCATAACCGTGAAGGTTGTGCTGTTTTCTTCGCTGGAAACCTCTACTTTTCCACGATGAAGGTCCACCACTTTTTTTACAATCGCAAGGCCCACACCGTTGCCCTTTGTGGCATGGGACTCATCCGCCTGGTAAAACTTCTGAAAGATTCGCTCCAGCTTGTCACCCGGTATGGTACTGCCTGTATTCATGACAGACACAATCAACTGCTCCGTTTGCTGCTGGATCGTTACTCTGATCAGACCGTACTCAGGCGTAAACTTTGTCGCGTTGTCCAATAGATTGATCCACACCTGTTTGAGCATTTCCTGGTCTGCGTAGATTTCATACTCGTCAAAGTCAAGACTCAGATCCAGATGCTTATCACTCCACTTTCGCTCCAGCAGCAGGATGCAGGAGCGGATCTGCTCAGACAGGTTGAAACGCGTCTTTTGTCCAAGAATTGCCTGATTTTCAATCTTTGATAAATTGAGTACATTGGTAGCCATCGCGGAAAGACGCATGGACTCTTCCTCAATGGCTTCCATGTATTCCTGCCTCTGTTCTTCAGTCAGATCTCCCCTACGCAGAAGGGAAGCAAATCCCGCAATGGAAACAATGGGCATCTTAAACTCATGAGAGAAATTGTTGACGAAATCGCTTCGGAGCACCTCCGTATTTTCCAGCTCTTCCGCCATCTTATTGAAGCTTTCGCTTAATTCCTGTGCGGCGGACAGCCTGCTGAACCAGGGGCCAAATTGAAGGCGGGTATTAAATTGTCCGGAAGCAAGGCTGTTCATCGCGTTGATTGCCTGGTTAACCGGTTTCAGGGGCAGTCTGTAGATCAGTGTTGACAGCGCGGTTCCCAATATGACGCTGATCAGCGCGGTAAATATAAAAACACGGCCTTCATTAGGCTGCGCAGGGCCAGGACTCAGCACGTTCTGACGCATCAATAACAGCAGCACAACATAGAAAATAGCCATGGTCATCACTAACGTCAGAAACACGAGCGATGTAACGGCCAGATTCAATGTGAGCCGGTGCTTGATTTCTTCCTGCTGGTTTTTTCTGCTGTCACTCACTGCTTTTTCACCGCCTTATAGCCCAAACCCCGGATGGACTGGATCTCAAAATCCGGCCATCCTTCAAAGCGCTTCCTCAACCTGCCGACATGGACAGTTACGGTTTCCCATCCCGTTTCGGTATCATAACCCCAGATTTCATCCATCAGCTGGATGCGTGTAAAGATTTTTCCGGGATATGATAAAAGCTTATAAAGCAGCAGAAATTCTTTCTGTGGAAGCGTTACTGTTTCCCCTGGATGTGAAACGGTCATGGCGTCATAGTCCAGTTCCACGTTTCCAACGGTCAGCTTCCGCTCACTGACGATCTTCGCACGGCGGAGCAGTGCCTTGATCCTCAGAAGCATTTCCTCCAGATCCAGCGGTTTTGTCATATAATCATCTGTTCCCACCAAAAAGCCCTGATGACGATCCTCGGGAAGCTGTTTGGCGGAGATCATCAGGATGGGCAGATCACTTCGCGCATCCCGCAGTTCTTTTGTAAAAGCGTAACCGTCCATTTTGGGCATCATGATGTCCAGCACAAGCAGATCAATGGATGCTTCCTCGAGCTTCTTCATAGCGTCTTCTCCGTCCACGGCAGTCGTGACGGTGTAGCCGTTTTGCTCCAATACCGCCTGGATCAGACGGCGGGTGTTTTTGTCGTCATCCGCAACCAATACGTGAAACATGGTATCACCTCAATGCAAGAGTACCAGACGATTCTAAACTGAATCGAAACAGAAATACTCCTTTTATAGTATATCACATGCTGCCGTTCTTATCATGCGACGTCAAGGGTAAATGTTTCGTTTCAGTTTAGGTTTCTGAGCTATGCTTTATATGTGTGAAGTATACTCCGGAGAGGCTGTCCCATCTGACTGTTCATCATTCCGGCGTGTCTTCAATGTAATCACTTTGAACCACGTAAGCACAGAATGAATCAAGGAACCAAAGCGAGGTATGCGTGCGATATGGATAAATTGCAATATCAGACATTGGATGACATAGAACGCTTACGGACTGCCGTTGGCCCTGACAGAATGGAACATGCCTTACAAAAGACGCTTGAATTTGCCCGTCTGATGACATATTATCGCTGTGCCATGATGGAGATCGAAACAAAATTCAAAGTTCTTAACGAGGAGTTTTCACTTCGTTTTGATCGCCAGCCAATCAACAGTATTACGACGCGTCTGAAAAACCCATTAAGTATCCAGGAAAAGCTGGTACACAAGGGGCTTCCGCTGTCCTTGGAAAGCATTGAAAGGGATCTGCATGATATTGCCGGAATCCGGGTGGTGTGCTCCTTTATTGAAGATGTATATATGCTTGCAGATGCGTTGCTAAAGCAGGATGATATAACGCTCATTGAGAAAAAGGACTATATCGCGGATCCGAAACCAAACGGCTATCGCAGCCTGCATTTGATCGTTGAAGTACCTATTTTCCTGGAACATGAAAAGCGCATGATGAAGGCTGAAATCCAGCTGCGTACTATAGCAATGGACTCCTGGGCTTGCATGGAACACCAGCTGCGTTATAAAAAAGATGATGAACTCGATATCCAAATTGCAGAGGAGATCCAAGCCTGCGCAGAACTTAGCGCGACACTGGATCAGAAAATGAACTGGCTTAAAAACCAGATTGCTTCTGAATCTCCAGATGACAGTTTTAAACTGCATAAAGAAATGGAAAGAATCAGAAGCAGCCTGAGCAGAACCCAGGATCAGCAAAAGGACTGACGATGGCTTTCCACATATTATTTCTTTCTGCCGCAAACCTTAAGAAGTGCTCTGCTTAATCCGTCAGGCCCGAAACTCCGCCACGGCAGCAATCTGCCCATCCTGATGCAGCGCAGCAAGTCGAACAGCGCTGCCATCAACCCTGCTGCAGACAGATATTTCTTCACCTTCCCTACACTGGGACATGAAGCGAATTTCCATTTCCGTCGGTGCAAACTCTCTCCAGAATTTGCTGTCATAAACATCCTGGAACATCTCAATGTAGCGCAGGTTATTCATATGCCGGTTGACATCCAGATCGGATGTGCGTACCGTGCGGGTATAGCGCGGTTCTGTCCCTTCCGCTGTTTTTTCGATGCCAAGGAAATCCGGAATTTCATTGGGAATGTCTTCCGCAAAATCCTCCGGAAATTCGATCGCACTCAGTCGCAGCGGGCGCTGACGGGTGAGGCTGAACACGCAGCCCTCCAGTTTTCCGCAGGCCACAAGCTTTCCATGCTGGTGGATTTCCACATTCTCGTTCACCAGAACAGGCTGGCGGTACGGTTCCATCCATGCCTTCAGGGTCAGCCCATCCATATAATCGATCTTCTGCTTCAGCACAGCATGATACCTTGTATAGATCCATCCTGCCCCGTACTGCTGCGGGATCACATCGTTCCCCTTGTTGATCGAATGCAGATGCCAGGTGTGTATGTTCTGGAAATAGTGCATGATGCCCCGCAGACCGATCAGGCCGTCGTCATCCGCATAGTGGTACTGAGGCATATCCTTTTGGATAAATGGCATTTGTTTTCTTCTCCTGCTCAGACGGTCTGTCCGGACATGATCCGTTCCACGAGCTCTCTTTTCTCATACAGCACACAGCCGCCGGGGTGATCCTCCAGCAGCACGCCTTCCTCCTGCAGCGCCAGGAACAGCGGAGACTTCAGCGCCGCCCGCAGGGAGGTGTCCCGCACGTTGATATCGGAATAGGGGGAGAATGGACATGGTTCGGCTCCGCCGTGGCTGTTGATGTGGAAGAAGCCCCGGCCCGCGGCCACGCATCCGCCGGAGGATTTCTCATCGCCGGGGAATGCGATGTACACCATTTCTGGATGTTCCTCCCGAAGGCGCAGGATCTCCTGGTGCAGGTATTCCCGGTCCGCGTCGTCCGGAGCCAGCTCCCGGCTTTCCTCGGTGACAGGCACAAATTCCACGAAGATCACCGCTTTGCAGCCGCGGTCCGACAGGCTTTGCAGGAAGCCGCGGGAGGAGACCTCTTTCAGGTTTTCGGTTGTAACGGTGACCGAAGCGCCGAAGATCAGCCCGCGCCGGTTCAGTTCATCCATGTTGGCAATCAGCCTGTCATAGATGCCTTTGCCGCGCCGGGCGTCGGTGATCTCACGTTCGCCCTCGATGCTCATAATGGGCAAAAGGTTGCGGCACCGGTCAAACAGCCCGAAATACTTTTCATCCATGAAGGTGCCGTTGGTGAAGATCGGGAACAGAATCCCCGGCTTTTTGCCCGCCGCTTCAATGATATCCCGCCGCAGCAGAGGTTCGCCGCCGGCCAGCAGAATGAAGCTGACGCCCATATCATCGGCTTCGTCAAAGAGGCGCAGCCATTCCTCGCTGGTCAGCTGCCTGACCGGCGCCGCGTCCACCGTGGCATGGTTGCACCTGGAATAGCAGCCCGCGCAATGCAGATTGCACTGGCTGGTGATACTGGCGATGAGGAACGGGGGAATGTGCTCCCCGGCGTCCTCCGCCCTGCGGCGCTTTTTGCCCGCCGCTTTGCTGGCGGCGGCAAACCTCGCCATATAGACGCTTTCGCGGGGATTTTTCAGCGTCGCCCGGATGGCGTCCCGGACCACCCGTTCCACGCCGCGGGTCATGTATTCCTGAATATCAAAAGTGCTCTCACTCATGTATATACCTTTATCCGAACAGAACCCCGCTCAGGATAAATCCTTCCTTTCATTTTCCGGCTTCGCCGTGCATACGGGCCACAGCCTTACACAGTATATCCTTGAGTGTCAGTAATTCTTCTTTTTCCAGCGGAATACAGCCGCGCATGGCCGCGGGGACGTCTTCCGCCTGCCGCTTCATCGCCCGACCCTTTTCGGTCAGGTCAATAAATAGCTTCCTTTCCTTGCTCTCCGGTGCGATCCTGTCGATCAGTCCCTGGCTTTCCAGCCGCTTCAGCAGCGGTGCCAGAGTGCTGGATTCCAAGTGCAGAATCCGGCCCAGCTGTCTTTCCGTCATCCTGCCGTATTCCCAGAGCGCCAACATCACCAGGTATTGCGTGTAGGTGATCCCCAGCGGCTCCAGCGGTTTTCTGTACTGGCGTACCACTTCCTTGGCGCAGGCGTACAGTGGAAAACACAGCTGATTTTCCAGCAGGAGCGCATCACTTTTCGTTTCCACGTCCTCCAAATCAGCTTCTCCTGTTCTCGGGCTTGACCCAGACATGCCACTTGGGGGCCTTGGGCATGGGCTCATGCTTGATCAGGGCCTTGATGACACGCCGATGCGTGAAGCAGCAGCAAAGCACCAGCACCGCAACGATGATTCCGATAATTGCTCCGGTTGACATATGTTTTGATCCTCCTATCATACAGACATAGCATTTGCAGAAAGCCGGCATCTCTCCAGATCGAGGAGTGCCGGCTTGATGAATTCATTTCCCTTTATTATACGCCCAGAAGCCTGGTCCAGAGCTTGACTTCTTCTTCAGTGCCTTCCGCGCCAAGGCGCTTCCCGTCCAGGACACATACGTTTTCCCCAACGATGCCCTTGATGTGCGCGACAGCCTTCTCTACGCCGCTCATCCCAGAAGTGCAGAACGGGATGATCTTCTTGCCGGTAAAGTCATAAGCATCGAGGAAGGTATCAATAATGCTCGGCTCGCGGCCCCACCAGATGGGGAAGCCTACGAAAACGGTGTCATAGTCTGCCATGTTCCCGACACATCCGGTGATAGCTGGGCGGCAGGACTCATCCGCCATTTCGAGATTGCTGCGGGATTCCTTGACTGTATAATCGAGGTCTTCCTTTGTATAGGGCTTCTCGGGCTTAATCTCAAAGCAGTCCGCACATTCAGCCTTCGCAAGCTCGGCGGCCACTTTGGCCGTGTTGCCGCTGGCGGAGAAATAGGCGACTAAAATCTTGCTCATCGTTTTGTCTCCCACCTTTCCGATCCGTATCAGTCTTACATCTGCTGCAGCAGCCAGTTCTGGACGCCGATGCACTCGATCATTTCCAGCTGCGCCTGGCCCCAGTACATATCCTCTTCCTCGTCCTGATAGTACGCCTTCAGGATATCGAAGGTGGTGTAATCCTCGCGGGCAGCCTCGGTAATGTCCTTCAGCCAGGCCAGGCCATCAATGGAAACCTGCAGGTCATACTTGAGCCAGTCGACAGGATTCTTGCAGACAGGCTTGTCTTCCTTCGCGCCTAGCTTCACCTCGCAGCCCAGATCCAGCAGCCGGTCAATGCACTTGGTCACCCAGCCGCGCTCTTCCTCCGCGTGCTCGGCGTACTTGTCCGCCAGCTTGGTGAAACCCATATTCGCGAAAATCCTGGACTGCAGCTGATGTCCGTCCGCCTGCTGCGCGAGATCGGTCACGATGGTCTGGAGACCTGCAATTACTTTTTCATTGTTTGCCATGGAAATACCCTCCTTTTTGTAAGCAACCGGATGCCCAGACGCTGCTGAAATCACCCGGAATTGCATTCATCATAGTCGCGCGCGACTACGATGCATATGATAAACGAAACGGCGGCAAGATTCAATTTAGAATCATGCCGCTGTGCTTCAATATGAAGCGTTTGACTTAAATTGTTTCATTTTCCAGCATGAATGGCCGCATCGGCAAGGGCAGTGAATTTTCACAAACCTCTGCAAGCTCAGCGAGGTTGGCCTCCGTTTTCCCAAGGATCCACTCGACGCTCATACATACCGTTCCCATACAGTAGAGCCGGATGTACATCCTCATTTTCGAATCCAATGAAGAGGCTCCGGAGCGCCTCCTGATATATGATGAAACCTCTTCACAATGAATCTCGGTCATATTGGAGATAAAGGAATCGTGGCCGCTGGTATGCTTCAGGATGTTGGCCAGATACTCTTTTTCTTTCTGATAATGATCCAGACAGTCCCAAAGCGCCTGCTTCCAGGTATAGCCGTCTGTGCCGATCCGGCGCATAAGCCCTTCGATCTGCCGTGCATAATCCCAGGCAATGAGATCGTATTTGTCACTGAACTGCCGATAAAAGGTGGCGCTGGAATAGCCGCAGTTCGCCGCGATCTCCCGGACGGTGATCTTGTCAATCTGCCTGTCCTCCGCCAGCTCATGAAACGAGTCGGCGAGGATTTCTTTGGCTGTCTTCCGCTTCATAAGTCTGCCTCCCGGATCAGATTTTGTCGTTTATCCCGATATTTCCCGCTTTGGCAGAGGGGTCTTCTTGGCAGGCAGCTGGATGATGCAGTCCACGTAGTTGTTATCCACCAGGTACCTGCGAATCTTCTGCTCTGCGCCACCGCGATACATAATACCGGGGAAGCATACAATTGCAGCAGTTCCGTTTGGTGCCAGCCAGGACAATGAATGCATAATGAAAGCCAGGTCGGCCTTGCTCTTCGGAGCCAACACACCTGCAGGGGAAAAGCGCGGGTCGTTGATCAGCAGTGGGTTGTCATCGCCTTCCCATTTGATGGAGTAGGGCGGATTAGAGACGATCAGTTCGAAGGGTTCATCATCCCAGTGCTTAGGATTGATCAGGGTATCTTCGCACTGGATATCAAACTTATCGAAATCCACATCGTGCAGAAACATATTAATACGGCACAGGTTATAGGTGGTGATGTTGATCTCCTGCCCGAAGAAGCCGATCTTGACGGCATCCTTGCCCAATACCTTCAGCGCCTTCAGTAGCAGAGAACCGGAGCCACATGCTGGATCTGTGACCAGAGCAACTTTGATACAAAGGAATATGGACAATACTTGTAAATCAAAGGGTTTCAGCACCCTGGTCATCTCCTTTCTGCTGGTTTGACAGTCGGCTCCATACCACCGATTCCGGATCGTTTCACTCCCCAACGTTACTCACGGGTTTCGTTGGGGAGTGTAGTTTCGTTGGTGAGTTCGGAGTTTCGTTGGAGAGTGCATTTTCGATACTGATCGGCAGACGACACATCGGCTTTTTCCCAGAGCCCCATACTCCGTTCACCAAATTGGAAATCGCTCTTTTTATTTTCAAACGATGGTCTTCGTTGATGCTGATTGCAAAGTAGTCCCGAACAGAATAACGTGGAAAAGTGATGACTTGTACGTCGCTTCTTCTTACATCTGGGCTCAGGCTCATAAACCGTTGCATCATCCTATCGATGTAAACTGCTTCATTTACCCTGGGACGGTGCTGATAGATCACGACACTGTGCCCCGTACAAAGATAATCTTTGAATTCTGCATCAAGAACATATTTGCGTTGCTTTTGCTTGTCTTTTTCTGCTGAAGAAACAATCATCCCGTTATCCGGATCAAGAAAGACCAAATCAGAGCCAGATAAAGCGCTCAAAGCATGCTGATGCCATTCGCCGCGATGTTCTACTGGAACCCTGTCGGAAAAATACAAAGCCTCATCAATAAGCTTTTCATCTTCCAGCGCTGCTATTGAGCGGACAATACCTTCCTGTGAATGATATACTTTCCTCAAGCTTGAAGAAAGCATCTTATCATAAACTGAGAGGTGATCTGGAATGCAGTATTTTCCGTCTTCCTGTTTTTCTGATGTGATGGCATCAGTTTTATACCAGTTAACCCCGATGCAAAGACCCTGCCCGTGCAATTCCCGAAGGAGAGCAAACTTTCCATAATCCCCAATATCACCTGCATAACAATCCTGCATTCTATCACCTCCATTTCTGCTAATTGATTCAGCTGTGATGTGTGAGCATTATCCGATCCTATTTCCCAAGCCCTTTGTAAACATACAAGGTAACACTGCCTTCAGATACTTCAAGATAACTACCTGATTTTAAGTCCAATTTTCCTATCTCTGCGTTACCAAGCAATGGCGAAAGAAGTGTATTGAACGATGGGAATACCGCTTTTTCGGAATCAAACACACTAACCGAAGCCATACCATAGGCTTCTTCGCATACTACTCTATATGTTCCAGGAGCAATTTCCGATCCGATCAGATATTTACCTGACGGAACTACGAGCCCATCAACCATTTCTGTATCAGCTTGATTTGCATCCTTTAGAGAATCGGTTTCTACAGTAATATTCAAAGGTGTTTGTGCGGCATTATACGCGCTTACTGTTACGACCGATCCGGCAATTTCTAGAACATTGCCTGATACAACATCCAGTTTCCCGATTACTGAGGATTGGTACAATTCCGCTAAGATATATGACTCCGATGGGTACTTCTCATCTGCATTCTTATAGACCTTGACCTGGGTCGAACTATATGCGCCTTTTGCTTCAATTCTGTATGATCCGGCAGGAAAGTCTGTTCCGATAGTATACTTCCCAGAGGCAAGTTCAACAGTATAATTCCCGTTTCGCGCAAGCAGAATGGCCTGAATCTCTTGATAGAGCGCAAGCAACTCTTCATCGCTTTTAGCATTCAGGTCTTCTGCGAAAGCACAACTCATCGCTAATAACAGGAACACCATTGTACTAACGACAGCCATGATGCGCATGATTGCTGATAGCTTGTTCTCAGTTGCCACTGATTGCACCTCACATTCCAAATAGTCTATTGAACATGCAGTTAAAGAGCACCCTAATAACTTGTTTATACTCCAAGTCTTTCAAGCTGTCTTCTGAGCGAAATAATTTTATCCATGCGCTCACCATAATCAGTAAAAGCCTCTACGATCATATCATCATCTTCAAAACGAGGGCGTGATGGATATTTCTTGCTGAGAATGAAGGTCTTTTTCAACTCGGGAAATTGAACATCAATTTTGTTAACATCTTGGGCGACGACTGTACCGATTCCATATTGGGCTGATGTAACCTGAACACCAATCAGCGAAATATCTTCACACCCATCCGAAAAGCTTTCAAGTTCATCCAGCTCCTGTTCAAGAGCTGCTACTTTCGCTTGACGTTCTTCTTCCTTCTGCGCGTGTATAATCGCGGTTTTCTCGGCGGCGGATACTTTCTTTGTTGATCTTTGACGTGCAGGTACAGGCAAGTCACGGTAGAAACTGTAGGTACGGCTGCAATACATCAGATCAAAGGCAAGCAAATGTAAGCTCTGATCCTGATAACAACGATCATCCAGCTTACTGAAATGCTTTTCCAGCAGCGTTTCATGCTCCTTCAAGGCGGCGATGATGACCTCGCAAAGCTGATAATAGTTTGGAAGTTTGAAGTATGATCCTGCCCCGATATCGGGACCA
>Ga0255343_1002389_pt1 | contig 22068 bp, 24 predicted proteins | sample wastewater_treat_4_FD_192413 | JGI IMG/M metagenome (GOLD analysis project Ga0255343, IMG submission 192413) | Wastewater microbial communities from Lulu Island WWTP, Vancouver, Canada - plant16 | ecosystem: Engineered > WWTP > Wastewater > Unclassified | place: Canada: Vancouver, British... | reverse complement strand
CTTTTCTTAAAGTGTCAGTACCTTGATGAGAAAACAGGCGGTAAGGGCGTTGTCTTTGCTTCGGGAACGCCCTACGCATCACCTTATCAACACTAAAAAATACCGAAATTCCGCACTTTTTCAAATGCTGAATTTCACCTCAATACCTGTTTCATCGGATATAAGCACGACATCTATCATCGCTGCCGCTACATCGTGCTTTTCCTGCACCGTCAGTTTATCCCACTGCTTCATAGGTTCTTCCAACGGTTTTGTGTCGATAGCCTTACGCTTACGGCTCATTGTCTGCATCTTCTTTTCAAGCTCGGACTTCTGCTCATGCAAGGCGCTCACACGCTTCTGAATGTAATCAAAGAGTACGCTGTCCGCATCAGCGAGCTTTTCCATAAGCTTCTGTATTTCGCTGTCAATGCGAATGATCTCCGTCTTGATACTCTCTGTTTCGGTGTCGGGCTTGCTGTCCTCACGCTTTGCAATTTTGAGCTGTTCGATACGCTTCTGCATTTCTTTCAGCACAGCGTCCTCGACCTGTCTCGGCTTTAACTGAATGGGCGGAGTGGGACAGCCGTTCAGCGTGAACTTGCCGTAGTCGATGAAGCGATGATACACCACACCTTTTCTGTTCGCACAGTGATTGAAGTGCATCGCATAGCCGCAGCAGGCACATTTCACCATACCCACAAGCCAAGAATTCATCGCCTTGCCGTTTGTCGGGAACTTGCTCTGGTGCGACTTCCTGTCCTGCACCCTCAGCCACGTTTCCGCAGGCACAAGCCCCTCATGGTAGGCAACCTTGACGAAATGCGTATCATCAAGCCCGGCGTGGACAAACAAGCCGTGAATGCCGTCATAGGCTTCAATATCGTCAAGCATTTCATATCCTTTGGAAAGAAAATAGCGGTAGACCTCTTTATCCGCACGAACATACAGCGGATTTTCAAGTATACGGCTCAGGTGCGATCTGTCAAGATTGGAAATACCTGTTTTTGTGCGTGGTGTCGGTCTTGAAGCATTGATACCGTTCTCCGTCATGTAGCGGATAATATCGGTCAGAGAGTTCTCAGGGTGCTGATACAGATTATACGCCACACGCACCGCCTCAGCATTCTCCGAGGGAACAAGCACCGAGCCTGTTTTGCCGTTAATTGTTCTTCTTTCGGGAGTATAGCCGAACTGAACTTTACCGCCCTGATAGAAGCCTGTTTCTCTTGCCTTAGTCTGGAAGGCATCAGCCACTCTTGCGGCAATCGTCTCACGCTCAAACTCTGCAAAATTCAGCAGATTGTTTCGCATCATACGCCCCTCTTTTGTCTCCGTATTGAACGGCTCAGAGAGGGAGTAAACAGTCACACCGTAGCGATCAAGCTCGTCTGTAATGTTGAGATATTCACGCATATTTCTTGAAAATCTATCGTACTTCTTCACGATAATTCTGCTGATAAGTCCCTCACGGGCATCGCTCATCATCTGCATAAATGCAGGACGGTGCATCACATCTTTGCCCGACTTGCCGTCATCGCAATAGATACGATAATCACTGTCACCGACAAACTTGATACACTCCTCCTTCTGTGCGGAAATGGACAAACTGTTGTTGCCCTTATCCTTGTCGCTGACGGATCGACGAACGTAAATTGCCGTGATACCGTCGTTTGTTTTCGTTGATTTTCTCATTGTTGACCTCCAATTGCGTTTGCAATCGGACGGTTGGTTTTACATCTATATCATAGCGCAACCGTCCGAAAATTGCAACAGCATAATCATAACTGTAATCTTTTTCGGCAGATTGCCAGATCATTCAGTTGTTTCTTCTGTTCCGTTGCGGCGCATTGCACCGAGGAAAATATCGTACATCTTGTTGATCTTCTGCTGCCTGATAGTATCATTCACATTATCGGGATAAGTTACCCTGACTTTGATACCCTCATCAGACACATAGTCAACTGCCTTCTCTCTTTTCTCTACGGCAGATGTTGTATTCAAATTTTAGTCCTTTCCGACAGCTTTATCTTTCTCGCTGTCTGTCATTTCGGGTTTGGTTATCAGCATCATCGCATCTTTCAGCTCATGCTGGATCGTGTAAGTGTCGCAGTACCAGTTATCGACATAACGCTTGCAGACAGCAAGCTGAATATCCATAGGTCTGCGGCGGAGCGTACCCTCTGTCATACGCAAAAGTTTTGCGACGGCAGGCAGGAAATAAAGGCAGTCATCGCCCTTATGCTCCGCTATTTTATTACGCTGTTCGGCATACTCGTCCGAAGTGAATTTTGCGATAATTTCATCAACGGACTCCTTGTAAATGCCGTCATAGTTGAACAGCATACGCTCTTTGTCGAAACGCCCTTTGAACGGGATACCGCTTGCGGCGAGGGCAATGCTTATCAGCTTTCCCTTGTCGGAATTTATTGAAACATATTCCTTGTTGTTGCTCTCATAATCGTCACCAACAAGAAAAACATAGTCACTCATTCAAAGCCCCCTTTCCGTCAATTACCGCCTGAGTAGCTATGAGGAAAACTGCTGTGCTTGACGGCAGTATCGTCCTGCTTGTCCGCATCGTCCGTGACCGAGGAAGTATCGTCCGCATCATCATCGGACTGCTCACCCTCACGGAGCTTTTCAAGCTGTTCATGTTCACGCTCAATAGCAGAGAACAGGTCTTTGCCACTCAGCTTAAACTTGCTTGCAAGAGCCGTCAGGTAGAGCTTGTTGTACTCCTCCATTTCCTTGTTGAGCTGTTCCTGTTCGTCAGCGATAGTTTTCTCACGCTTAGCGATCTTCTTTTCGAGCTTTGCCAGCTTGTCAGCGATAGAAGTTGTAGCCATATCATCACCACCATTCTGAAATTTTAGTCGAGCCGAACTACTCAGCCCCACGATAATATTATAGCGCGCTCAGATACCAAAAGTCTATTCGCAGTGCGCATGAATCTGAGTGCGCCATAAGACTTTTTCATTCGTGAAATTGTTATGGGGAAAATAAAAATGCAGAGCTGGTATTGTTCTGCATTTTGTGGAAATATTCGATTTATAGACAACTGCGAGAGTCGAAAACTATTACTTGATATTCTCAATAAATTCTTTCATTTCTTCACTTATTTGCTCCTGCTTATAATTATGAACATAGTGTCCGCAATAAAGTTCAACAACAGTTGCATTTGACAGTTCAGAAGCATACTCTTTTTGTATCTCCGACCACTTTTCAATGCCTGTTTCTTTTCCGTCAGATACAAACATTAACATTGGTATATCAGGCTTAGGCGCTCCGTCGATCTTTTTGACGGCATCGGGGATAGCAAGACCTTCATTTATAACGTTATCGTTTACAGCTATTTTACAGGCTATTGCTCTGTATAAATCTTTCTCATCTTCTGAAAGTCCTTGAGGAAGTGAACTGTCAGAATAGTAAAATCTGACGATCCCCAGTTCCCGTCCAATAGCCGCAATTTTTTCAAACCGTTCTGTTTTTGAAAAATTAAAGTTGTCATAAGAGCGTGGCAGAGACATATCAAGACCTACAATTGCTTCGACTTCATCTGGATATTCTTGTGCCCAAAGTATCGCTTCAAGTCCAGACATTGAGTGAGGGCAGAGGATAAATGGAGCATCAATTCCAGCCTTTGAAAGAGCTTCTCTGTCCTGCCTTAGTATTGTATCAAATGACCTCTCAGTATTTACTACATCACTGAAACCGTAGCCGAATTTTTCAACAACTACTATCCTATAATCATCAACTAACAAACTATAAAGACTTCTGAAATCAAGTATAGGAGAAGCAGTTCCTGAACCTGAAAGAAATACTAATGTATGTTTACCTTCTCCCTCAGAGTATATGCACATATCGTGTCCGTCAACCTCTATCATTTCGCCAAGAGGTTCGTCCAATAGTGCCTTTTCCTTATTCATCATAATTTTATTATATGTGAACACTATTAGCAAGAAAATGATTAGTAATATTATGATTACAAGAAGTACCTTTCCAATTATCTTAAATGCTTTTTTCATCTGAGTACTACTCCTTAAAAATCAATCTTCATGAGCAAGCCGAGTGTCTACTCCTACCTTCCATTATACCACACTGCCCCCAAAAGTTCAATCCTATTTCCGAGAAATCTCCCCTCCGAAATCACCGTCATCATCAACAGAAATCCCGTGTTGAAACTATGCAAGAGGGAGAATCGTCATGAACAAACTGTAAACTTTTCGGAAAATCATGAGCATTTTCTCAAAAACGTCGGTAGTAAAGTAGAAGGGTATTTTCATGGGCGGTCAGGCGGGTAAAAATTTGAATGTAACGATAAGTATATCGACATTCAAAATCGGCTCAGGGAGAGCCGAACGGAAGGTTTCACCAGACTGCCGCCCACCCAGCATCATAACTGCGCCGAAGCCCAGTAAAATGCTTGTAGAGCCGTGCGGATACAGAGATAAGTCGCATAGCTCCAATCACGCAGGAGCGTGAAAAATAGCCGTGAAACGGCAAAAAACAAGTGAGGGCGTGAAACGCCCGATCAATTTTCACAAGCACGGTATAAAGTATTACGATTATGGAAAATCGCAAACTTTATACGGCTTGTCAGGGGAAATTCCCCTAAGACCCCTGAGAGCGATTGCAGGAGCAATCGAAGAACGGCGGCAGAGCCGCCGAGAAAGTGAGGACAACACAATGTCAATATTCAAAAAGCCCGAAAAGGGTTTCCTTGCAAAGCTGTTCAAGCACAAGCAGGTGGAGGAGCTTGCGGAGGAACTTGCCCACACTTATGCGGAGGAAATGCAGGAAGAATTGCAGTCCGAAAATGACGAGCCTACCACCGCCGAGGACACCGCTTCCGAGCCTGTTCCAATGTTGGAAGTCACGGAATCGGGCGAGGTGGATTTCACAGAACCGCCCGAAACCACCGAGGGCGAATCACCACCGCAGGACACTGAGCCGAGCGAAGTCCGCAAGCATCTCATTACATTCCGAGTGAACGACATGGAGCTTGAAGCGATCAACCGCAGATACGCTGAAACATCGTTCAGAAGTAGGGGCGATTTTTGCAGATATTCTGCACTCACCGTTATGAATGTTGAGGAAGATACCGAGGATATAAAACAGATAGCGAGGTACATATCTTCCATATCCAATTCGTTCAATCAGGTAGCCCATAGAGTGAATAAAGGCGGCAAGCTCTACGATGAAGATATTGCCGATATGAAAGAGAGGTTAGAGGAAGTTTGGCGATTACTCGTATCCATACGATCCACACGGGAACATACGGCGCAATTGCTTATATCTGCAACCCAGACAAAACCGCAGACGGCAAATATGTTGTTAGCAACCTGTGCGTATCTTCTCCATGTGGAGCATCAGAACAATTCAAAAATATCCGAGAGTGTGTCGGTACAGGACGAAGCCGAAGTGAGTGCCAGCACATAATTCAGAGCTTCGCCCCTGGTGAGGTCACTCCCGAACGGGCATTGCTTATCGGGCAGGAACTTTGCAAGGCACTTTTCAATGACGAGTATCAGTATGTTTTAGCTGTCCATGTAGACCACTCCCATGTGCATAATCACATCATCGTGAACAATGTGAACTTCTATACAGGACACACCTTTGAAACCGAGCATAATCAGGGCAAAATTCCCGACAGGGCGTGGAGCAAACTCCGCACGATTTCGGACGAGCTATGCAGAAAACATGGGCTTTCAATCATCGAAAATCCGCATCTTTCAAAGGGCAAGAGCCATTGGGAATGGGAACTTGACAAGCAAAATCTTTCGTGGAAAGAACAGCTTAAAAGAGCCATTGACGAGGTTATCAAGGTCAGCGAGGACTTTGAAGATTTCCTTGCGAAGTGCGCCGATTTCGGGATATTGGTGGACTACAATCCCGACCACAAAATCGACCTGAAATTTATGCTTGTGGAGCAAAAGGAGCGCAATCCGAGGGCGAAAATGACGAGGGCAAAAACGCTGGGCTACTTCTATGAGAGCCAGCAGATCAGAAGGCGTATCGAGAGTTACAAGTACCAAATGTCTCACCGCCCAACAGCGAGAATTATCCGCACAACAGCGGAGCAATTTCAGCAGTCTCAGGGCTTGACCAACTGGGCAGACCGTGAAAATATGAAGGCGGCGAGCAAGGCACTTAATGAGATGAACGCAAGCAACTCCACGTTTGAAGAATTGGAGAGTGCAGCTCATAGGGCTTTTGCTGAATTTATGGTCATGTCAACACCGCAGTTTGAATTGAGCGACCGTATCCACGCTTTGGAGGAGCAAATTCCGGCTATCGAGGAATACCGCAAGTACAAGGTCTATTACAAGAACTATTCTTCTTTGGAGGGAAAGGCTAAAAAGAAATATGGGGAGAACTGCCGTTACGAACTCGACCAGTATCATGAGTGCCGTAAAAAGCTGAAAGAACTGTTTCCCGACGGTATCATTCCCAAAATCAAGGACTTGCAGGACGAACTGAAAAAAGCCCGTGAGGATTATGCCAAGATGAGTGCGGAGCGTAAAGCCCTGAAGAAAGAAGCGGACAGGCTTTCAAGGCTGGCACAGCAGAAGCGTGACAGTCAGAGAACGCTTGCCCGATATATGCAGAACGAACAGGCTGCAAAGAGAAAGAAAAGTCAGCTCGAATAAAAAAATACGGCAGGGAGATTACTCTCCTTGCCGTGGTGATGTATTTGGTTGATACGTTCGGAATCAACCGTTATCAAATTTCTCTTTTTTCAGTAGTAAACCGAATATCGTACACACAGCCACTCCTGCTACGCCGAGAACAGCCATGAGCAATGCGGCTCCCGCTCCTTTTCCGATGCCGAATACTGTGCATAAAAGGCTATTATCATTCTGCCTTGACATGAACGGCTCAAAGAAGTTATCAATAAGAACGCCGCTTGTCAGACTGCCTATTGGTATCGTAAAAAACTGCATCGTATTGCGGCAGGCGTATACTCGTCCCTGCATTTCGGCAGGTATCGTACTTCTGAAAATGACATCAAGATTTGCACCCATGAACGGAATGAATATCCAGCCCATAATAACGCCAATGCACCATATGATCGGAGAATCGCTGAATGAAAGAATGAAATTCTCTGTACTCATTGAGAAAAACAGCGACAGGCATATTGCCTTTACACGATTTTTCGGTGGTGATGTGTAAGAAGCGATAAATGTGCCTGCAAGTGTTGCTGCACCTATACAGAAATTGACTATCCCTAAAACGCTCTCATTGTTGGCTGTTTTTGAGAGTATCAAAGGTGTAAGAGCTGCGTTGTTTGCCGAAGCGATAAGGTTTATGCCCGACAGGAAGAAAATCAGTTTCAGTATCAGTGAATTTGCTTTGAGCCATGAAAGCCCCGACTTTACCGACTTTATAAATGTCTCGTTTTCTTTATCCGATCTTTCAGGCTCGGGTATGCGGATAAACAGCAGCAGTACCGTAAACGCAACAGAAAAAGTGGCGAAATCAATTATGATGACTGCCGACAGACCGCCGAACGCATACAGCATAGTCGCAAAGACAGGTGTCAGTATCGTGTTCATGGATTGCGTGAGCGATCGCAAAGCGCCTGTTTTCTGATAGTATCCCTTGGGTATGAGCTGCGTCGCAGCGACCTCGCTTGCAGGCTGTTGTACCGTATTCATTAAACCGTTCAGCGCATTTATCAGAAACAAATGCCACGGTTCAAGGCAGTTTGCCTGTATCAGCAGAAAAGCTGTTACGGTTGTCATTGCGGCGAACAAGTCACAAATCAGCATCGTTCGCTTTTTGTTCCACTTATCGCTCAGTGCGCCTGCAAATATACTCATCAGCACATAAGGTGCATAGGCACATACCGTCAGCAGAGCCGCTTTCAGAGCCGAACCTGTGCTTTTATACAGCCACACCCCAAGTGCATAACTCGTCATTGAGCTGCCGAGTGCGGAAAGAGATTGCGTACTCCAAAGCAGGAGATAGCTTTTGATTGATTTATCTGAATGTTTCATTTGACTTTGCTCCTTTTGATATGATAGTATCATCAAAAATGCAAAGTCCGAGGGCATTATCTATACTCCACGCAGTTCCCTCAAACCTTGCATGGAGCATAAGCGGTAGTTTGTATCATAAGTCTCACCTCGAAGAAGCTGATAAGCAAGCCGACTGCCTGCCTTCATCAATAATTATACATCATCACCGTAAATAAGTCAATCACATATCAACAGAAAGAAAATGATTTTTACATCAGAAAGGAATCAACAACTATGAGCAAATAGGATATATCCGTGTTTCCACGGAGCATCAGGAAACAGCAAGACAACAGGAGATCATGTGCGACTATCAGGTTGACCGCATCTTCTCTGAGAAGCTGTCAGGGGCAAACACCGACCGCCCTCAGCTCAGGGCAATGCTGGACTATGTGCGTGAGGGCGATACGCTCTATGTGGAGAGCATCAGCCGTTTAGGGCGCTCCACAAAGGACTTGCTGAACATCATCGACACCCTCATCGACAAAGGGGTAACGCTCATCAGCCACAAGGAGAACATCGACACCGACACGCCTGCGGGCAAATTCATGTTGACCGTGTTCGCTGCACTCTCACAGTTGGAGCGTGAGCAGCTCAAACAGCGACAACGTGAGGACATTGAGATTGCTAAGTCACAGGGCAAGTATACGGGGCGGAAGCCTATCGAAATCGACTGGACGAGGTTCGGGCAGCTTTATGGGGAATGGAAGTCGAAGAACATCACAGGCAGGGACTTTATGCGGAGAATGGGCTTGTCGGCTAATACGTTTTACCGCCGTGTCAGGGAGTATGAAGTGGAACACGGAATCGTAGAGCCTGTTTCTGCATGAGCATATTGCACCGAGGATTTTTATAATATTGCTGCGCCCTGCACAATTATTATTACAATTACTCCGCAGGACTGGACTCCTGTCTTGTCATGGGATATAATGTATCTACAATAAAACACAGGAGGGATACAGCTATGTTAAAGATACCCGAATTGGCTATGCCGAGATCACGCAAGGTCACTACTGTCTGCAATGGTAAGCGTGAGGTCTGGACCGACTACGAAGAAGCAAAGGCATATTTCCTCGAAATGATGATGACCGCCGAGGGCGAGGAACGTGACCGAGCAGAGTGTGTTTACATTCAGCTACTTCACGAACTTGACGAGTGCAGTGATGAGGATGACTAATCAGCACAAGGGCTTTGCAGAAATGCAGAGCCTTTTGTTATGCCCTCTGGCGAACGGAAACACCTCTCAGAGCCGTCCGAGCCTGCGGAACGGAAAACTTAACCGCCTGAAAATAGCGTCCTCTCTACACGCTCAGAGAGGACGCTATTATGCTGAATGTACTATAAACTAAAAAAGAGTAACGAATTATGGATTTTGCTCTACTTCCTGAACATAGGAAATAAATTTCCCGATAGTCCATATTCTATCTTGTCTGTCTCTTGGGTAAGATGCGATATATGGTTTCGGAACAACCAGTATCACTTTTTCGGCTTCCATTTCGTTCATTTGAGCTGTCGATATATTTCGTGCATGAGGTAACTTTTACAGCTCTGTCATTACCTGGAATATAGGTCGCACTTACAGTATCTCCTGCAATGCCGTCGGTGTTGTATGGTGTAACATCTACAACTACTTTATTTACACCGCCTGAAAATGCAGTTATTTCAATTTTGTCGGCTGATGAATTACCGTTCTGAAGTAAAGAAGTACTACCGTCTACGTCATACCAATAACTTGTATATGAATAACTGGAATAATCACCCGCTACAACCAGGTACACAGTCCTTCCTTGATATGCAGGTTCAGCAACAAGACTTGCTGTAATACTTGCTTTAGGAGCGGCGGCTTTTGTAGTCGTTGTTTCAGTTTCAGCGGTGGTCGTTGTCGTGGTTTCAGTCGAAGCATCAGTTACAATTGTTGTCGTTGCAGAAGTATTTTCCTGATTTTCCGAAACTGCTGTTGATGCCGGATTGGTGTCTTTAGCTGTAGTTACCGCTGCTTTGATATCCGGATCGTCAGAACCTTTTTCGTCTTTGTTCTTCATAAGAAACATTCCGCCGAGAACTCCCACAGCCACCAAAAGTACAGCGATGACTGCTATCAGAACGGGAACAACTTTTGACTTTCCTGCCGCCGCCACGGGAGGTGTATAAGCCTGTGCCGGCGGATACGGATCTCTTGCCGGCTGAGCCTCAGGAGCTACGCTGTTCACAGGCTGAACTTTCTCAGGAGCGGGCGGCTGAGCAATTATTTTTGCAGCATCGGCCGCAGGTGCATCTGCATTTTCAGATAGTTTCCCGGCTTTTTGGAACGGAGAGTCGCTGCCCCACGCAGGAGTTTCATCATCTTCGCTGCTGAATCCGTAATCATCATCTTCATCACTGCCCCAGCCGGCAGGAAGTTTTTTATTATCGTCCATATTATTTCCCTCCTGTAAGTAATTTTGCATATATCATTTTCATACATTAATTCTACCATATTCACCGCTCAAAATCAAGATAACACATGATTTTATAAAAAATATGAACATATAATCGTCACATTATATAAAGTGTAAAGCAATGATTTATATATAATGACAGCCTAACAGCATCATGTTTCTGCCCTGTGAGCTTGATTTTTCAGGAGCAGTGTAGTATAATTGATTAAAAAAGTTCATATTTGATTATCCGAAGCAGTTTGTTTTTAAAGATGAAAACGGCTGTGTCTTCTCCAAAGATGTGAAACGCCTCCGCAGTTCCTGTTTTTTATACTGATTTTTTCATAAAAGCTATTGCAATATCGTGAGAAATATGATACAATATCATAAAATGGAGAAGTGTACATTATCTTTTGAGGAGGTGGAGCGTTGGATTACGCTATCAGCCTGACAAACAAATGCAATCTGAGATGCAGTTACTGCTATGAACGTCATCTGAATACGGAGTATGGCTCTGTCGCCGCTCCGACCATGTATAAGATAACTGACTTCATCAACCAGAGGGGCGATGCAGGAATTGTTTACCTCTTCGGCGGTGAACCGCTTTTATATAAGAACGAGGTCAGATATTTCTGTGAGAACCTGAAAGCAAGACAGTTTGTTATCACAACAAACGGAACGCTTCTTGACGAGGAGTTCATCAGGTGGTGCATCGACAGAAATGTTATCATCAATATGTCTCACGACGGTGCGGAATGTTCTGAGCGTGGCGTGAACAGGGAGCTTCTTGACAAAAACCTGAAACTGCTTCTGAAATACCAGCCAGAAACGCTGGTACAGCTCGTGTACACGCTCGATACGCTCCCCCGGCTTTATGAGAATGTCATCTACCTGAAAGAACTCGGCGTTAAAAAAGTCTCCGCTGCAATGGACGCATTCCTTACTCCGGACGATCCCGACAGCTTTGGTGATCTGCTCCGTGAACAATGGCGGAAGATCGCCGGGATAAGAGATCTGTACATATACGAGCTTGCTGTCAAAAAGAAGAATATCAGAGAGCATAAGAAAAGCACCTGTGAAATGTGCAGAAAGAAGCTGTTCATCAACTGGGACGGAAAATTCTATCCCTGCATACAGTTCCAAAATCTGCCTGCATACCGCTGCGGCGATCTGTCCGTCGGTATCGAAGCTGAAAAAGCAAAAAAAGCACACCCGGATTATTCCATGATGTCAGAGCGGTGTGAGGGGTGTGAAATAGCTGAGTATTGCCGTAACTCATGTGCCTGCCGGAAAATGGCTACCACAGGAACAGTAAGGGATATTTCGGAAGCAGCCTGCATGGAAGAACAAGTCCAGATACTCACAGCACTTGAATTGATGTCAAAAGAAAAAGGAGGTCATTGATCATGAGAAAATTCACTAAAGAGATCTCTCTGCTCTTAGCGGCTGCCGCAGCAGGAACGACTGCATATGCAAGTCTTGTATCAGCGGCACCTGAACCGGCAGAAGCGGTTGACGGCCTTATGGTTGTATCTGATGAGATCTACGATGATACACCAACAGCAGGTGTTCCAATGGCAACTGACGATCAGATCGAAACTGCTACAGAAGAAGAATTTCCGCCAACAGCAGGCGAACCGATGCCGACTGATGAATTTATAGAAACAACAACGGAAGAGATCGTCCCTCTTGCGGGCGACATCACAATGGCTGACGGCGACATCAACGGCGACGGATATTTTGGCATTTCCGATGTAGTAACGCTTCAAAAATGGCTGCTGGCTGTTCCTGATATCCATCTTGTTGATTGGTGGGCAGCAGATTTCAATTATGACGGCAGACTCGATGTATTTGACCTGTGTCTGATGAAGGAAGAACTGCATCATATCAATATTGTTCAGCCTAAGACAGAACTGCAGGCACAGTTTCCGGAATACTATGGCCTGTCAGCAACGAAAGGTCTGGAAGTCTATGTTTGGAAGGATCGCACCAGTGTCTATAAGTGCGGCCTCACGTCCGGTACGAACTGGAATAAGTCGTATCCGCAAATTCTCGGATTGACCAATAACGGAGCTGCCATTGAGCAGATGAAAGAAATACTTGCATCTTACAATATCAGCCAGGACATGATAATTATCATACCCATACAGTTCTCTGGTAATTCATGGGAAATATCAGAATCTGACATGGAAAGCGTTACCAAATTATTCTGGGGCGATAGTTCTGATGAACTTATTTTTAAGCAGTTGTCTGCCGGCGATATCGATAATGTAACATTATCCGCTTATCCTCCCGGAAAATCAGTGGAGCTGACAAAAGACCAGATCGATAAAATGCTGTCGCTGCTTGGAGATGTCACTCTTTATGAAGAGGATAACTCCTACAATGAGTACGGCGGTCACTGGGTACAGTTTGACATTACACTGAAAAACGAAGAACAGCTAAGTCTTGCTGTATTCAATCCGTTCTTTATCATAAACCGCAACGGCTACAGGGCTGAATATGAGTCTTGTCAGGCGTTGGACGTATTTGCAAATTCTATTATTGCTGAATAATAAATAATGGACTGCGGCTGCCGGTGTGATGATCTTCACACGGCAGTCCGCAGTCCTCTTTTTTATGAGTATTTGATCTTGCCTTGAAATATTCCGAAAGGCAGCAGGTCAGTTATTGCTGTCACAGTCGGGAACGATCTGCTCAAATGCCTTGAGATATTCCGGATATTTACCGCTTATTTTCCGGAAATACTGACGGCAGTATCTGTGGTGCTTTTTCAGGAAATCAAGGTACATACCGACCGGCGGTTCATGGACGAAACGGTCACTTCGCAGAATATCAACGGCAATGAGTGCCTTTATCGAATTAGTGACTTTCAGATAGAAATTCTGTTTATGGTATCCTTCTCCCCATCTCATACGTTCTCTGTCCCGCAGCATGGCAAGTGCTTTGTTATTGTATGAACTGATGTTCCGCTGCATAAATATCGAATCTATGAAACTTCTGTCGTAGATCGTATGCCGGAAGCCATTTCCGGAGGGTACGATGCAGGGGGTAAAACAAAATGTCATGATACGGCGAACGGTACCTGTTGCCAGTTCCTGCGGCGGGATATACTTTGTGTATTTCTGCCCTTTATACCGGAATGATACTTTTCTCAGAGCAAAGCAGAACAGTGAAAATATCCTGTCCTCCGGGTAGAGATCCTCAAAAACTATCTCTTTCAGATGATAAGAGTTGATAGCACTTCTGTCTATCTTCACCGGCTTTGTGATCCTTATCTTGTCCCAGTCCTCCTTAACTGACCATGCCGGAAGATAATCAGAGACCGGTGTGACAACGCAGCTATCATCATTATCGTCATAGTCTATCTCGACCGGGCCTTTGTATGGTCTGTTCTTATCCGGAAAATAATTGACAACTGTGACGTGAGGCGGGAAAACATAATGCTGCTTGCTTTCTTCGCTTTCCGGGAGTATCATAAGACTTGGCTTGACAAAATAGCCGTGCGTTTCACAGTCTCTTTCACGTTCACAGCGGACAGCATTCCGGTAGAAACGGACTTTTTTACACCCGGAAAGATCGATCCTGAAACTCCACAGAGACCAGCGGCAGAAAGTTACCGAATCCGCCTTGAATCTTAACGAAGGGGGCATACCTGGGTATGGGGTGTTTACATGAAGAACGGTCAGGTTTGAAGCATCAGGATAAGTACACACGACATCGTTATTGCAAAATACGGGTGTATCATTAAAGGCATCTGCATTATTTATGCCCGGTGTGAAAGCTTCAACACCGAAACCTTCCAGTCCGCACCCGAAGAAAGCCTGATAATCCATATCGCTGATGCTTTTCGGGAATTCGATGTATTTCAGATTTTTGCAGAACATGAAGCATCTTTTTCCGATATGCTTCAATGTCTGCGGAAGGCGGATATGTTCCAGCGAACCGCACTTATAAAACAGATATTCGGAGAATGACGTGATACCGTCTTCAAATATTACCGTTTTCACGGTGGATTCCTTGAAAGCACTCTCCCCTATCCTGCGTATGTTCCCGTGAATATACAATGTGTTGAACGGACGCTCTTCAAAAGTATGCTCACGTATCTCATCGACCGGCAGACCGTCGATAGTGTAAGGGATAATGATCTTCATCTGCGAATTTCCGGTGTATTTTGTGATCTTCACGCTGTGACGCTTTTTGCGGAATGAATATCCTGCGGCAACGGCTTCCTTTGAAGTAAGATCTATGTGCGGAACTGTCTGAGCGGCTGGTTTGAACAGCTTAGGGAAATAGATGTGCGGATCCTGGAATTTAACAGAACTATAGTCCACAATATCACCTCCTGGTGTATAAAATTATAGTGAACGTCAAAAAAATATCTGACATTCACTATAATGAATAATTCAAAAATGCCCGTTGACGGAGTTGAACCGTCGCACAACACGTCTGACGGACGCGATCTCTCACGTTGAGTTATACGGGCTCGGGCGGCAGGCCGCATCTGCTGAACGGACAGCTATTTTTATTAAACTACCGATGAATTGATTATACCACACCTCACACAGAATGTCAATACCGATTGTTATTTTCTGACTAAAAAAATTGAAGGATAGCAAAAACTCCTCTGTCCGGTCAGACAAAGGAGTTTGTTTCAATAGTGTATCATCTCATATTTACGCTCAGTTACGCAGATCGTTGGCTGTTATCAAAAATAAATCTATCGTTGCGTTGCTGCCGTTCTCATAACTTGCTGCGAGCATATTGCACTTCAATCCGTTGCAGGTGATAGTGGCATTCGAGACATATTTGCCGTCAAGCATCGCATCTCCGCCGTTGAACAGCACAGGTTCGCTGAGAGCATACGTTGAACTGAGTACGCTGTAAGGCATACCTGTGTAAACATAATCATTCACATCGCCGTAGAGCACATATTCAACGTTTATAACAGCATCTCTGTCATCGAAGTTATAGGGGCTTTCCGGAGAGTATGATGCAATGAAAATATAATCACCGTCATCGTAGATATATGCGGTATCATGGCCGCCGCCTCCTAAAAAGCCTCTTAATATATCATCGGGTTCTCCGAAAATTTCTATCATCTCATTTACTGTCATGCCTATCATTTCTGTCGGGTAAACATAGTTCTCTTCGTCATGATCTGCGGATACTGTTGTATCAGGCGTGACAGCTTTTGTTACTTCTTCGACGGCGGAGTTTTTGCCGCTTGCATCGTCAGACTCGGTGGCTGAAGCAGATTTTCCATTGCCATTTGCTACATCAGTTAAATTTGAACTAGCCTGCCCGACCTCTGTGCTTCCGTCATCTTTAAATTGTTTAATTAAAAATGAAGCAATTTTAATATTTCCAAGAATAAAAAGTGCAACAGCAGCCAGAGCTAAAACAGCACTTAATATCCTGACTATCAAAGAAGGTTTATTTTTTTCAGATGCCGTATCTGTTTGCGGCGTTGCAGATGTACCATCGGCAGATGAACCGCATTTGTCGCAGAATTTTGCACCCTCAGGCATTTCTTTACCACAGTTTGGACAATACATATTTTCGTTCCCCCACTCAACATTAATCCTTAAATTTTTCGCCGCAGAAATCATCTGATGCACAATACAGATCGTTTTCAAAAGATGTTTCAGAATCGTCAAGAAATACTACTTTTATGCTTTTGGGAAAAACAGCACTGGTATTGGATGGCATATACCATGTGACGTCAAAGTGAATAGAGGTTTCTTCACCGCTTTTTAATGGCCCTGTATACTTTAAAGACATTGATTCTTCCCAGGACGTTGTATCAAGTCTTGAACCAAGTCTGTCATAAAAAAATGTATCAAAGTAAACATATGCAATAGTCTGATCAGAAATATTCTTTATGGTCATATCTATATAACCATTTGCATCAAAGTGCATATCTGTTATATTTAAAGGTACTTCAATACTAATTGAAGTACTTGAAAGACTGCTGCTTTCTTTTTCCTGACTGTCATCTGAACCTATCTTATAAAAGAATACACATATGATAATAAATATAACAGCTATTATGGCTAATGTATGTAACTTGTTTGGCTTTTGGCGTTGAATGGCGTTGTCCAATCCATGTACGTTTCGAGTCGGTTTTCCACATTCAATGCAGAATAATGCGGTATCGGACAATTCTTTTCCACAGTACTTGCAATACATAATATCCACCCTCTTCAGATCGTGTAATTTATCTATAACACCATTATATACCGATAATCATTATTTGTCAATACCTTTCAGTATCTAAAATGAAATGTTTAAACCGCCCGACCTCAGCCAGACGGTTTATTTCATTCAGCCAGTTCAGTGAGTTTGAGCATGATGTCGGCGGCTATTTTCAGCTTGTCATCGGAAAGTCTCTTTGCACTGTTCATTATCATATCCATATAGAAGCGTTTACCTCCGGTGTCAGCAGTATCGGCAGAATCGCTGAAAAACTCGCTGTAGCTCAATCCGAGAGCATTTACTATCTTATCGAGAGTTGTTATTGTAGGGCTTTTAAGTCCTCTTTCCAGATGTCCGAGAAATGCCGGATTTATATCAGCCTGCAATGCAAGCTGCTCCTGACTCATACCACGCTGCAAGCGATAGTATAGTTTTCATAGCATTCTCTCCTTTGTTACGAATCATTTTCCTCTTTCAGTTCACTAAGCCTGTCACATAGCTTTGCAAGGGCAGAGCAATAAGCGGTAGTTTCCTCCTCAGTCAGGCACTCAAACAGCTTGAACACGAAGCGCTGATCCTGCCCATCCTTTTTGGTGCGAAGATGTTCGGCAGCCTCGGTCTTTACAAGGCGGATAGCCCGCTTGTCCTTTTTGTCGGGAACGACTTTCAGAAAGCCCTTGTCGATAAGGCGGTCAACGATCTGCCGCATACTCTGATGTGTGACACCCGAAAGCTCGGATATCTGTTTGAGCGTCGGCGGCTCATGGAAAGCGTCTATCATCGTGATCGCAAGCCATTGTTTTGCAGTGATGTCCTCAAAGCCCGAATCCATGATTGCCTGCAAGTGGTTCGCGCAGATAAAGATATTCACATATGCGATCAGCCGCTGATCCATATTTTCAAAATCGTACATAAGCCCCTCCTTGATATGTAGTATATTACCTATGTATGTAGTATACTACATAATCTCAGCTATGTCAAGACCTTTCAGGACGAAAAAGAGCCACATCTTCCTTTTTCGGAGGACATGGCTCTAACATTATGTATACAGAATTATTCCTGAATCTCTCTCATCAAAGACGCACCGTCCTTGAAGCCTGCCTTATACGCAGCTCTCATTTCATCGGCGGCGGTTTCGCTCACACAGTCAAGTATCTGGTGGAATACATCAATCTGCTCCTCGCTAAGCGAATCTTCAAAGGGGATACAGAGTTGGTTAAACTCGTCAGAGAATTCAGCGGAGTGAATTTCACCCTGTCTGTAATTGTACATCGCATCGATCATTTGTATCTGTCCTTTCGGTTTTATTACTGTAAAACCAACCGTCCAAACTTTACCAAATAATCGTTGTTAAGGTGTTGCTTACGGCACGCCTCTCAGCAACAGTATTACAGAGCTGCACACCATGATGCGTTACTTGGAGTATGACTTCCTGAAAGACCACGGCTTGCAGCACTTCGACAACTGGGTTGCGGTCTTCGGTGAACAAAAGACAGACTATGAGTTAAAGCCTGCGGGCAACGGCTTCAAGGAGCGCACCCGTATCGCAAACTATACAGGTCTGCCCGAATTGATGAGTATGTTCAAGCAGGTCGCTGATATTCGTACTGCTGATACGCTGACACTTGATGTGCCTGAATGCGATTATCAGGTTGTTCAGGTCGAAGCTACACCCTTCCAGCAGGAGCTTGTTCAGGAGCTTGCTGACCGTGCCGATGCTATCAATGCAGGAAATGTTGATCCTACGATCGACAATATGCTCAAGATTACGTCGGACGGAAGAAAGCTCGGTCTTGATCCGCGCCTGATTGATCCGTCATTTGAGGATAATCCCGATACGAAGCTCAACCGATGTGTAGAAAATGTTGTCCGTATCCACGCTGAAACGGCTGAGGACAGGCTCACGCAAATCATCTTCTGTGATTTGGGCGTTCCGCACAAGGGCGCAGAAGCAGCAGTCGAGGGCGAAGATGCCGACGATGCTAAGGATAAGAAGTCTATCGCAGAGGTCGAATCTCTTGAAGAAGAATGCGATTTTTGCGTATATGAGCAAACATTATCTAATGGATACACATTAACTCATACTTACTTAAATTCGGGCTTTTCTCCCTCGGCAAGCCCATTATTAAGGAACTTGTAATAAATCTGAATACGGCGAGGTGTGTTTTTATCCTTTGAGCGTTCACCGACCACAATGTACTCAATCAGGTCTACACACATTTCTCTCGTCAGCTCAGGTGCATCAGCGTTCTGTTTCAGACGGCGGATAAATTCCTCAATATCGTCCTTTGCCTTACTGTCCTGTTCCAATGCAGCGGTAAGGCTTTCTACTTTCTCCGTCAGCTCTGCTTCTTCTGTGCGGAACTGACCGAGCATTTCAAGGCACAAGTCCTCCGGCACCTTGCCGAGCAGCTTGTCCTGATAGACTTTCTGTGTCATCATCTTCAACTCGGCAAGCCTTGACTGGTGCTTTGCAAGCTGCTGACGGGCATCGTCAAGGAATTTTGTTCCGTCCGCTTCCTTGCGTTTGAGAAACTCCTGTCGGGCTTCATCTTCGTTCTCGATCACATACTTTGCCTTTGCGTGAATATCAGCAAGCACGATCTTTTCAATCTGCTTCTGGCTGATATAGTGAGTGGTACAAGTGCTTGCACCGCATCGGCTGTATGTACCGCAGGCATAGAAATAATTGACAGAGCCGTCCTTTTTCTTTGCGTGACCGTTCAGCTTCATTTTCGCACCGCAGTCAGGGCAGAACATCAAACTATTCAGCGGAAGAACAATGCCCTTTTTCATAATTTTGCCGTGGCTTGCACAGCGGTCAATCTCTTGGCACTTGTCCCAAAGATCCTGAGAAATAATAGGCTCGTGAGTATGCTCCGCAATAACCCACTCGTCTTTACTTCTACGGACGGACTTGTGATTTTTGAATGATACCGTAGTGTATCTCTGCTGTGCGAGGTTGCCGATGTAAATAGGATTGCTGAGGATATTTCTCACCGCAACATGACTCCAATAATGGAATGTGTTTTTGTACATATTCGGCTTTCCCAACCTCTGCGCCCGATAGTCGGACGGAATAGGGATACCCTCAGCGTTCAGCTTTTTTGCGATCTGTGTCGGCGTGATACCCGTTGCACGAAGCTCGAAGATACGGCGTACCACCTGTGCGGCAGGCTCATCAATGACAGGTGTGTGCTTTTCATCATCACTTTTGAGATAGCCATAGGCGGCATAAGAAGCGATATACTTTCCCTCTTTGGCATTCTGAGCAAGGACACTACGCACCTTTTTGGAAGTATTTGCGGCGTGCCATTCATTGAACAAATTCATGATCGGCATTAAGTCCATTGCCGTACTGTTGCGGTCAAGCGTATCCACATTGTCGCTCAGGGCGATGAAGCGGATATTGAACGAAGGAAAAATGTAGTCGATGTACTGACCGACCTCGATGTAATTACGACCGAAACGAGATAAATCTTTCACAAGAATAAGATTGATTTTGCCCGACTTAGCATCGTCAAGAATCTGCTTAATGCCGGGGCGGTCAAAATTTGTTCCGCTGTAACCATCGTCCTCGCAAATCTCCACCAAGTTCCAACCTGCCTGCTGACTAACATAGTCCGTCAGCATTTTCTTCTGATTTTCTATGGAGAGGGACTCGCCCTCTCGCATATCTTCCTGTGATAATCTCACATAAATACCCACATTGTAGGTTGACTGTCTTGTCATGACATACTCCTTTCCAATCAAGACAGCCATATTCGACATTTCTATTATAGCGCAGAAACCCGAATATGGCAAGTCCTTTTTTCTCTTTTTTTCAGACTTGTCCTACGGTCTCTGCATAGGCTCTTTCAAAAGCCATTCTGTAAAGCTCCTTGTCGAGATTTTTCTCCCCGACATAGTGGCTTGTGACGGTAAAAAGCTGACCGTCGATCTCATAGGTTGCTTCGCTTACGGGCTTATCTTTATATCGCTCGTTCAGCTCTGCAAGGGTAGCATCGTTTGTTGTCAATTTTCTCCTTTCCGCCTGCGATTATCTATCTATACACGCAAGGGCTTTTTGTTGCAGGGGCGTTACTCCTGCACAGTAGCCGTATGGAGAAACAGCCGTCAGCCGTTCCTCCACGGCTATCGTTTTATTGTCGGTTATATCTCAAACCGCATAGGGGTTAGGCTTTTCATCGAAGAGCGAAGTCTGCCCGATTGCTTCATCGACAGCACCGCTGTCGGCATCGTCCGAGCCGTTGTCGGTATCATCATCGGAGCTATCAGCCAGTCCCTCAATATCGGCATAGCTCATACCGCTTGCGGTCAGCTTGCCGATCAGCGTATGCTCCGCTGTCACAGCATCAAGAAGCTCCTGTCCCTCTTTACCGTAAAGCTCGGAGAGTTGTCCGTAGGTATAGAGCTTGTTCTCCATAATGATCTTGTGCTTACGCTTCAGAGCATTCTGAATGGACTTCTCAATCTTGTCGAGCTTTTCATCATTCTCAGACAGCACACCGCCCTTGACGGTATCAGCAGACTTGTCAGCGACCTCTACTTTATCCTTGACCTTCATTCACATCACCTCTTTTCTGTTTGGTATCGTGGGATATGAATTAACCCCCACGATAATATTATAGCGCGCAACACCGCCGTTTGTCTACTGGCATTGCGCTCAAACTTTCTGTCTCGTTAGCGTTTCTCCGTTCGACAAATTGTTATGGGGAATTTCAAAATGCAGACCGACCATATCATCATTTCACCCTACTTCTCAACGATGATATTAGCCGATAGGGTATGACCGAGGACAGTCCGATCTCTTTGCGATATGTATAAAAATTCGCTGTTGAATTTAGGCATAAGGGAGAACCGTGATGAACAAAGTGTAAACTTTTGCAAATTTCTTTGTCCAAACCTCAAAATCCTCGGATATATAGTAGAGGGATATTTTCATCAAACTGCCGCCCAGGCTGCGCTGAAACTGCGCCGAGCCAGTTTACAATTTCAAGTGTGATGATATTGAGGGCATCACGGCAGAGCGTGAGCGAAAATGACCGCCGACCAATACGGCGGAGGGAATGAAAGTCGTATAGCTCCAATTCGCTGATAGAACAGCGAAAGCCTGAGCAGAGGGAAAAGCTCAGGCGAAAAAATGCGCGACAGCGCAACAAAAATAACAAGCATTGTATTTTGCGCCGCACAGCGAGCGAAAATACCAAATGCTTGTTGGGGACACCCCAAGCCCCGAAATGACCGCACAGCGGTCAAAAAAATATCGGCTTACGCCGAAGTAAATACAAAGGAGACACCACTATGGAAAATGCAAAACGCAAGAGGGGGCAGACCGCCCAAACCCAAGTTTACCGAGCTGTCGGGAATGACTTATGAGGGAGCTATCAATCACGCTCTTGACCAAGAAGTCAAGTCTGACCTTGACAAGAGCCTTGCCGACAAGGACGAGA
>Ga0255343_1002381_pt1 | contig 22122 bp, 19 predicted proteins | sample wastewater_treat_4_FD_192413 | JGI IMG/M metagenome (GOLD analysis project Ga0255343, IMG submission 192413) | Wastewater microbial communities from Lulu Island WWTP, Vancouver, Canada - plant16 | ecosystem: Engineered > WWTP > Wastewater > Unclassified | place: Canada: Vancouver, British... | reverse complement strand
ATGTTATGTAACGTGTGCCAATTTTTGTTTTTTCATTCAAGTTTGGAGTGGTTGTGAGGTAGTATGTTACGTAGAATCCACTTGCTGCTAAGTTGCCCTGGTTTTTTACAGTATTAGTCACGGTGATAGTCCGACCAGGAACACCAATAGCTACAGTAGATATACTGTCTATCAACAAGTCCCTGCCATCTTGAACATTTATCATATAAGAGCTGTATCTGTTGTTGTTGGCTTCGTTTACTTCGTTTATTAGTTGGGTGCTGTCTGCTACTGCTGCTATGTAGTATTGTCCCACTTTGACTGTGGAGGGTATGTTTAGTATGGTTTTGTCTGTGTTGGTGGCTCCGGCGGCTAGTGATGTTATGTAACGTGTGCCAATTTTTGTTTTTTCATTCAAGTTTGGAGTGGTTGTGAGGTAGTATGTTACGTAGAATCCACTTGCTGCTAAGTTGCCCTGGTTTTTTACAGTATTAGTCACGGTGATGGTTCGGTCACGAATACCATTAGCAGGTACGGTTATACTGGTAATAAGCAAGTCGTTACCACTCTGGATATTAATCTTTGCAGTGCTGAAAAACCAGTTGTTGTTTTCATCAGATTCATTCACACTTTCATAGCTGTCAGCCAATGCAACGATGTAATATTCCCCCACGGGAATGTTGTGGGGTATATTTAAAAGGGTATTGTCACTTTTACTTGCACCAGCAACGAAATAACCAAAATAATCGTTGGATTGTATCTGCTGGAATCCTAAATAGGTAATGTTATCAATGTTCTTCTCTGGTGTAAGATAATAAGCCACGTAAAAACCACCTGCTGTATTGTTTCCCTGGTTTTTAACTGTATTAGGCACTATTATCTGGCCTCCAAGTGCACCACCAGATGGGGCTGTTAGATTTGTTATAATTAGGTCTGGTCCGTTTTGTTCATTAAAGCTAGAACTACTGACTGAGTTACTGATAGTATTGTCATTCGTGGAACTATCTGCACCATATGCTGCGGTTATTGTTAAAAAAATAGTTAAAATTATCAAAACAGCTGAAACTAAGCATTGTTTTTTCATATTAACAACCCTTTATAAATTTTTGTTTTATACTTTAACTTCTCATATTATAAACTTTGGCATGTCGATAAAATCCATTCAAATAATATAATTATATGGTTTTGCTATTATTATTGATTTTTTAATTTATGTGAAAAGACGTTATGTTTATATATACATATCATTAATATAAAATTGCATTTCATAAATTATTAAGGAGGTGAAATAGTGAAAAAACAAATAATGCTATTTATAGTGGCAATAGTGTTCATTTTGGCCATAACTGGGGCATCTTCAGCAGTTACCCAAGTAAATACAACAAGCGCGCAATATGCGATTGGTCATAACATAACTGACCAGGCACTTGCGGATTCTAAATTAAAACTTACCCAATCGAATCAAAATTTGCTGATTACAACAGCAAGCACATCTAAGCTGAACAAAAAGACTACTGAGGACAGTGTACAAGCTGTTGTAGATTCAACCAAATATTTAAACAAGGAACAGCAGATCACCCATGGTAGCGGAAATTTACTTACTATAAATGATCCTAATGGACCTTTATGGTTTGCATTTGTATCTGACAGTGCCAACGGTTTAATGGTCAAAAAGTTCATGGTGAGCAAATCTGGAAAGATAACCTCGACTGCAACCGTTAATATTGGAACAGATAGTGCAGATTTCAAAAAGTCGATCGCTGCTTTGGGTACTAACGGATTTGCCATTGCTAACATAGCCAACTTATGGAAAGCAGGAGCACCTGCCGACCTAATGGCCATGACATTCACCAATGGTAACATAAATCAAGGAACTATTTCCAACTATGCGTCAACCAAAAGTTTTGCATTGAAATATACTTTAACAGACGGTAAGATGAGTGGATCAAATTATGTAATAACAACAGCTGGCGGATTGGACGATGATGCTGCCATTTATGGTGCATTCCAATTTAACGACATCGTTTTCTCAATCCCAGGCACACCAGGTAGAACGGTTTTCATTAACTATAATGGGGCGCCTGATGCCCGGTCAGGTACGCTGGCCATGGTGAAGGTAAATGATTTAACCAGTCAATTTGGAACTGTGACTGCAGGAACTCTAAGTGAAGTCAAGTTCAACCTCTGGTTACTAGACAAACTCCAAACTAATCATCAGGATGAACTTTTTAGTGTACCAGCCTTTAAAACTGTAAATGAAGATAATATTAAATATTTATGGTACGATCCAGCCCTTGGTTACGGACATGGTATCGATGAGGGATACATTAACAGTTTAACTGATGTTGCAGGAGGATGGACTGGTGTTCCTACTGTTATTCCCATAACTGATTATGATGGGATGGCAGCTTTAGGTAAAGATGCATTCGACTACGCCTTCAAAACCCAAAATCTGTTTACAATAGATGATCTGGCTAATGGCCGTGTTGCATTGACTGTAGCACCATATTACGTCAACTATCTCGGAACCAGATCCCTGGTGGGATTCATAGATGGAGTAGTTAGAGCCGCTAACGCAGAATTAGTTCTAGCAGGTTTACCTAATGCACATGGGTTCACCATCGATAACATACTGAGTATAAGGAATTCCTGGTTATGGAGTAGCAATATACAGTCATTTTTCATGAAGGTTGATGCTGCAAGTAGCCAGAATTATGCCCAGCATCGTGGTGAGAATCTGGCCATGAACTATCTGAACATAAATGCAGTGAGGTCAACCTACACATATGATGGTGTTTCATATGGCGCTGTCCGTGTATCTAGTGATATTAGCCCTATAAAGATAAATGATGGCGGATTTTTAGGCAAGTTCATTATACCTGCACCATCTGGACTCACATACGCATGGTCAGCAGGAGCTGATTATGAATTTCTGAGAACCATTGCTCGTGTAGGATGTATATGTTCCACCAGAGAATACGACCTATCAATGATATTACAGGAGCAGTTCCCGTTAGCTCTAAACGAAATTTACATAATAACTGCTTTGACTAACCCAGGGGAAACTAACCGTCAAATATCTGGAAGGACCACAGCTTGGGGTGTTTCTCCAGGTCAGGGTACCTATTATTCTGTTGGGCAATACTCAGATTCTGCATACCAGCTTATCGTTACAATATGGAATACAGTAACTCAAACAGGTAGGTCAATGTTGATAAAATTCGATTCACTAATCGGAACTGAAATGGGAAAAGACGGCTACACTATATACAAACAGGAAAACGACATGTTCTGGCATTTAGACATTGGTTGGTTCAATGAACAGGATGTGATTGCAAGTTCTATTAGCACAGAAAAAATCCTAAGCAATATGAACCAGGACTTCTTAATTTCAATGAATTCCGCCGGTTCAGATCCAATAAGCTATATGCTGAACTATGAAGCGCCAAGTGTAACATTAAACGAAATTTTAGGACTAAATGAAGATGTATCAGTCATTCTAAATACTATACCGGGAGCCACAATATACTACACCCTCGATGGAACTACACCAACCACAGGAAGTTTGGTTTATAATGGACCTATATCCATTTTAGAATCAACTACTTTTCAGTACATGGCTGCTCTAGGAGTATACTACTCACCAGTTTACAAGAAAACCTACACAATAAACAATCCAGAACCTATAATACCAGATCCAATTCCAAATCCAACACCAACTCCAGGAAATATAATCACTGGCGCAGTAGCTGGAATAACAGGAGCTCTATTAAGCATAGTGAATGTAATAACCGAACCAGCCGCAACTGAAACAGCACCAAACGAAATAGCACCAGGATTACCTGCAAACCCCTCTGAATCCGATGCAAATTCACTGCTTGGAATAATAATTGGGTTAATTATACTTGCAGTTATTGGTCTAGTTGCATATCTGGGAAGAGGCACAATTTTCGCCATGCTAGGACGTGGAAAACAATAAAAAATCTTTTTTTCTTTTTTTTATTTTAAAATGAAAATTTTTGGATTAAATTAAGAAATAATTAATAATTAAATTTTATAGGATTCATCAAAACATGCTAGGAGGAATAAGATGAGTGATTTTGACATTTTACTTGAGAAAGGCAGGAATTTCCATGGTGAAGTATGTCCCGGCATAGTTTTAGGGACTAGAGTTGCCATGGCAGGGATGAGAGAACTAGGAATGGACCCTTTTGTGAGGAATCGTGACTTAATGGTATACGTGGAGATAGACCGTTGCATGGCAGATGCAGTTCAGGCCGTAACCGGGATCACCATGGGGCATCGAACCCTAAAATACAAGGATTACGGTAAATTTGCTGCCACATTCTTGGATCTGTCAAATGGAAAGGCAGTTAGAGTTTCTGTATTATTAGGTCCCCCTACATCTTCGGATTCATCAAATGAAGGCAATACAAAACCAGATATGAAAGAAATGGTGGAAAAACTCTCCAAAACTCCTGAAGAAGAACTCCTTGTAATAGAAGAAGTAAAAGTTGATATTAAAGAAAATGACATTCCAGGATTCCCTAAATTCAAGGCCTTTTGCGAAGAATGTGGAGACAGGGTACTTGATAGACGAGAGGTTATAATTGATGGTCGAATACTTTGTAAAGCCTGTGCTGAAGGTCCATACTATCAAAAAATATAGGATAAATTAAATGAAGCTAATTAATGAACTAATCGAAGCTGCAAGTATAAATAATTCTCCAGTGAATGATGTAAGGGTTGGGATATCCTGGACTGGCGTTCATGGAAAATATGGGGGAGTTTCCAAGACCTATGGCATCCCAATAGCTCATGGCAATTACACTCGAGATATGGGTGAATTAACAAGTAAAACCACATTAGAGCTGGCTGATTATATTAAATCCTGGAATCTGGTGGAATCTAGCATTGGCGTGGCTGCCATTAATTCCATGTTTAAACCAAAGGGGAAAAAGGGCGTAAATGCTCAAGATATTATTATAGAGGAAAGTAAAAATAAGAAGGTCACCATGGTGGGTAAGTTTCCCAAGATAGATGAGATAAGATCCGTAGCCAAAGAGTTATGGGTCTTAGAATCTGATCAATCCCTTATAAACCCTAAAGAAGGAATAATCACAGAATCAGCAGCAGAATATGTATTCCCCGGAAGTGATATTCTGGTTATAACTGGATCTACACTGATAAATAAAGGATTGGAACGTTACCTAAACCTGGCCAAAAATACTGATGCATATACTATAATAATGGGGCCCAGTACTCCTATGAGTGATGTACTATTTGATTATGGTGCTGATATGTTGGCTGGTATGGAAATATTAGACCCAGCTGCCATCCTCCGTAAGATAAGCCAGAGTGGAGGTATGATCAACACCAAGGTTTGTAAAGGTGAAATAGGTTTCAGAGTACTTGAAGCATAACTTGCTAGGGTGAATTAAATGGATAAAGACTTACAAACGATGGATTCATTATCAATTACTGGAGTCCGCGCACCCATTTATCCCATTATTGCAGAACAGATTGTTGATGAACTTAAAATAAGAGAGGGCATTGCCATCGATGTTGGTGCTGGTCCTGCAGCACTTTCAATAGCGATGGCCAGAATAACTAATCTTGAAATTTATGCAATGGACATATCAACTGAAATACTTGAAATTGCCCAAAAATCAATTGAAAATGAAGGTTTCAATGATAGAATAAAGCCAATCCTAGGAGATGTTCACCAGATACCTTTTCAAGATCACTTTGCAAATCTGATATTCAGCCGTGGGTCCATGTTTTTTTGGAATGACCTTACAACAGCCTTTAAAGAAATAAACAGGGTATTAATGCCCGGGGGCTTTGGATTCATAGGCGGTGGATTTGGAAGTGCTGCAGTAAAGAAAAAAGTTAAAAAACAGATTAAACATCAAAGTAACAGGCCCTATGAAAATTCTCCGAAAATTCAAGTAGATGACCTCGAAACAGCAGTAAAAGATGTTGGAATCCATAGTTACACCATAATTAATGATGAATCAGGTTTGTGGGTTATATTTAAAAAATAAAAGCATTTTTTTTAAAATATTAAGATACTGGGATAATCCGGAGAAAGAAGAATGAAATGGTATTACGTTGTATTTTTAATATTTTTCATTGTCTTATCCTGCATCACTATTTACAATGCGGTCATGCCTCAAAATTACAATGGAAACGGTATTTCCTTTGATTATCCCGGAACATGGATTAAATTAAATCAAAATCAATTGAATAATACCAATGAGAGCATGCAATCTGATCTTGTAGCTGTTGGCGACCCTAATAGTGCCCATAACGAAAATATCATAGTGATCGTACAGAAAACTGAAAAAATAGGTACACTTGATGAAATAGTCACTGCCAGTAAAGATGAATTAGCAAAAGATTGGGGAGCAGTTATGCATTCAGATAATATTATAAAAGTAGATGGAAGGGATGCTCATGATATTATTTACACAACAGACTCAAGATCGAATAAAAAAGAAAGAATGGTGATTTTCGATAAAAATAACATGGTTTATTGTATAATTATGGGTGGATCCATTTCTGCATTCGACGACCAGAAGGACAACTTTGACCTGATCGTGAATAGCTTCAAGGTTACTGAATAATTTAAAAGGATATTCAGTGTTTAACTACAATATTAATCTGTTACTGAGAAAATCACACTCGCAACAATCCATCATAACATTATTGAGATCTATTTTTCTAAAGGAGAATTCGGATGAAATAAAGCCGAATCTCATTTTAAACTGCTAATTGGATTATTTATCAATTCGAGAAAAGTTAGGTGGTGAATAGTATTCTCCCTTTCAGATCTTGCGACAGAATCTCCTATACTGCTATTTTCAATGGTTATTTTGTAACTTCCGTTTATGGCGATGGCTTTTCCGCCTTTAGAACTTACACCCATCTCAGAAATAGACACATAATGATATTAATGTACTATTATTCATGTACCAGTTCAGTAGTGATGATGAAACCATTAATATTAGTACCTGGGGCATGTGTTCATTTTAGTTAGATTGGTACCCATTTTCCTCCACTACCTTGTTAATTTATCCTGGTGCTGTTGTTTCCATGTAATTACTTATTTAAATCCGCATAAATCCCTCTCATTCTCTTTTATTATAAACAAGGAATGAAATAGTAATCCCCATCAGTTTTTCATCTTTGATGATGGCACCAGGAAATAACATTTTAATCTCCTTCTTTTTCAGTAGACGAATTGATTTAATAATTTCCATTGCCCTTTTTTTATCTGGAGTTTTTTCAAGGTACCCCAGTTTAAAATGAGTTAAAAGAAATGCCCGAAGTTTCATGGGAAATATCTGAAAGAAGGGTACGAAAAAATGAGGTTAAAATGGAGAGTAATAATTAGGTGTCTGGACAAAGAAGACCTTACCTACCCTCTGGATTTCTAAGGCCATCTTCTCTTGATCTTGGTAGGAACCGACGTGTTCAATAACTGAATTTGAAAATACAACATCGAATTCATTGTCTTTAAACGGACTTAAATCTCTTGCATCGCCCTTAACATAGGTTAAGTTGTCATAACTGGTTTTTAGATAGTCAATTATGTTGAGAATAACTATTTCAAAATCATGACACCCGGCAAATCCCATTATCTCCCAGAAAACCTCGGTACCACCCACGTCTAGAATCCTCAAAGGTCGGGGTAAAGCATCAATCAGATCTTTAAATATTTGAAATCTCTGTTTTCTTACTTTAAGGGCCAATGATCCTTCCTTTTCAAAGTCTGCGATCTTCCTGTAAAATTCAGTTAACATAATCCTTCGCTCAACATATTGTGTAAATTTGTATTTGAAATCCCCTTGAATTTCAACTATGAGTGTTTGAATCAATAATTAATGAAAACTGCTGTTTATCACAAAGTCCCTTCTTTTGTAGTCTTAATAGTGCAGTTACTTGACCATCTTCACTTAACATTCTTATACATGTATATTAATCTTTTGGGTATTTTCTTTCTGGCATGTTTATAACAGGATAATTGGAAAATAACCTAGGATAAATCTTTTAATGTTCTAAGAATAGATTTAAATGGCTAGATGTGTTGATTGTGGAGTGTTGATGAAGGTAAACAACACCTCAATGGTGGATATGCCTATTGCACATATTGCTTCGATAAAACGCATTATAAACTCTAAAAATGGGATCTAATTTAAAATAATCATCTGTTATTTGTAGCAGGAAAAAAGTATAAAAAAAAATTTTAATGATCGCTTTTATTGTATTTATTTATTTTTCGAATATTATAAGGTAATGGGATTTAATTCCTCCTTCCAATTCTTCTCCCACTTCAGTGTCCAGTTTAAACATCTTAAGATCGTGTTTACTGAACACCTCTTCCAGTTCCTCATGACTTCTTTTAATTCTAACTGGAGGGCCGTGGCCTGAGTCCATCTTCTTGTAATCCATGACTGCTATTTTACCTCCAGGTTTAATTACCCGTTTAAGTTCACTGATGGCTTCATCTGTGGTTTCAGTGCCCACAAAATGGTGGAAAACGTTGATCATAAGGCACATATCAACAACATTGTCATCAATGGCGATTTTATCCGCTATATCTGACTGGACAGGGATTACGTTGGTTATTCCATCCTTTTTAAGGTCAATTTCCAAGTCCTCTATGGATGGTCCGTAAATATCCACTGCATATATCCTAGCGGTATCATCCATCATATCATAAGCTTCCATGGCAACGTGCCCATCTCCACAACCTGCATCCATAAAAACCTCCTCTCCTCTAAGATCCAACCGGGAAATAACATCCCTGGCATCTATAAAAGATTCTGTAGTCCTGCCTTGGATACGATGGCCGTTTGATGGGTTTAATCCGGTATCTGACATATCTTTTAATCTCCTATACTTATTTTTTTTATATATATTCGAATTGTAGCTTTATAGAATTTCCTAAATTAATTTAAATTTCATTAATTTAAACACTTTATGGGCTATGTAAGCACCACAGGTAACTCTACTACTCTACTGGCTTTGCAGATCCCTGGCCGAGTTACCGGAACTATAAGGGTAAAACAAATCATTAATAATCTAAAATATTACAAAGGCAGAGGGTAAATTAATCAAAAGAATTGTAGTGATAATTCAACAGGTTCAAAAAAATGCATTTAGGGAGTAGGTTATTTACTTTTTAGGGAAAAATTATTCTCATCTAATCATTAAAAAAATAATTAAAGAAAAATAGTGAAAATTAAAAAAATTAAAAAAAAGAAATTATTTAGACTCGACTCCCGCGAGTTTGTCAATCTGTTTCTGCCATGATTTGGAACGAACGTTTTCCAGATTTATTTTGTCCCTTTTTATGATGATCCTGTTTTGAGGGCAGGCTTTTGCGCATGCTCCGCAGAGAATACAGAAATCCGGGTTTATAACTGATTTACCATCCTCGAGGGATACAGCGTTGCAGGGGCAGATATCCATACATGCATGGCATGATTCTCCCTTACATTCAGCTTCTTCTGCAAATATTGCTTCACCTTCAAAGGGTTTGGAGACAATAGCGGCGTCTACCGGGCAGATTTCCTGGCACCATCCGCAGTTTACACATGTTTCGTTATCGATGAAGGTGTATCCTTTGGTATCTGCGTCTTCGGGGTTTATCTCGTATTCTCCATATGAACATGATCTACAGGCAGCTTTTATAGCATCAACTGGACAGGCACGCTTACAGATCAGACAATATACACATTTATCTTTATCTACAATAATCTCAGGATCTTGAATGTTTTCATTGTTCATGGTTATGGCGTCTGCTGGGCACATCTCATCACAGATACCGCAGTATATACAGGTGTCTTCGTTGATTTCAATTTCCCCGGAGACTAGCTTAGTTCTTTCTGGCAGTTCCCTGGATACTGTTATGGCATCTCTGGGACAGGCAGTTTCACATGCCTTACAGTAAAGGCACTCTTCTTCATCGATTTCTGCGCTACTTTTCCATTTTGGATATAGTTCATTTTCTTTGATGTTTATATCATCAATTTTGAACTGGAATGCATCGAATGGGCAGGATGAAGCGCATAAACCACATAGTGCACATTTATTTTTATCCACATTGACGTAATCCATGTCAACGAGACCCCTAGCTATGGGTACTAATGGCCCTAACCTTAAAGCTTCGGTTGGGCATATGTCTGAGCATATGCCGCAACCAACGCATTTATTTTTTCTATAACTGAGTGAACGTTTTTGTTCTCCTTCTCTTTCCACGGACACCATTTTTTATCTCCTCTAACTTTTCTTTGATATAGCTTGATTGGGACAACTTTGAATACATAAATCACAATCATCACAATTTTCTGGGATTAAAACTGGGTCATCATTTTCGTTAACGATTGCTCCCTGTTCACAGACTTTTATACACAGTCCTTCACCAGGACAGTTTACTATTTTACCGCATTTTTCTGCATCTATCTCTACTGGCATCAGTATCATCCTCTTGAAATTATTATAGATTCTATTATTTGTCTGATGATCTCTATTAAACGATATGTCTATATAAACATATCGGATTTGGAAAAATATTAATTTTTTATAAATCTTTATAAAATATATAAATCTTTATAAATAAAATCTATTTACCAACCATAACATCGGTAGATTTAATTATTGCCACAACTTTGTCGCCTTTTGTAAGTCCAAGCTCTTCTGCAGATTCCTTAGTAATCATTGCAGTGATTAATCCGGGGTTTTCTACTTTTATTTTAATATTAGCCATAACAGCTCCTAAATCTACATTTTCTATAGTACCTTCTAATTTATTTCTAGCACTAGTTTTCATGCAAATCACCTCTTTATATGTTTATTTGTTATTGTATTAATAATTAAATGTCATGTCATAAAATATAATATGATTTAAAAAAAAGGACTGGTAAAATTGGATAAAATCACATATGAACCAATAGGAATCATCAAATCACCATTTAAGGAACTAAAAGGCATGCCCATCCAACCTGTTGGTGCTTGCGGTGTTAAAGGTGAAATTCATATAAAGGAGCAATACACTGAAGGCCTGACAGATCTGGAGGAATTTTCCCACATCATCCTCATCTACCACTTTCATCTCAGCAATGGATTTTCATTAAAGGTCAAACCATTTATGGATGACAAAAAACATGGTATATTTGCAACTAGAGCTCCTAAACGTCCGAATCCCATAGGTTTGTCGGTGGTAGCTTTGGATAAAATAATTGACAAAATACTCTACATATCAAACGTTGATATTTTAGATGGGACGCCTCTACTTGATATTAAACCATACATACCTCAGATGGAAAGAAGGGAAGATGAAGATTTGTGTATTGGTTGGTTTGAAGATAATCATCATAAAGCCACAGATATGCGATCAGATAATAGATTTATAGACTGAAATTTTGATTCATAAAATAAAAAAAAAATATTTGCTATTTTGAATCCAAAAATTAATTATTCAAAGATTAAAATATTGATGGATTAAAACTCTTCCATCTGGGAGATATCCAGCATAGTCTCCGCTGCCTTAGGTTCCACATGTATCCCAGCTTCTCTGATTGCAGTTATTGGATTTAAACCGCCGGGAGTAATTATACCAACATGGTACTTTTCTACTTTAGCGTTGTAGATGAGTTCGCTTGGTTTTCCAACTTTTAAGATTGAAAAACCTGTTTTTTTAGCATCGTCCAGAATTTCCAGGATATCTGACCTGGCTATATATGGTATCTCCTTTAAACTGGCAAGAATCCTTCCATGACTCTTAACTGATTCCAGAACCGAAGTCATACCCTTGGTCATGTATATCTCATGCGGATCAATGGACGAACCACTGTAGGCTGTTAATTCAATGAAACGAGGGTTTATCGCATGGGTTTCCAGGATACCCCCATACTTAGGTGCCGAGGGTATCCCCTTTTTGTTTAAAATACCGTCGATGGTCAAACTGCACACTGTAGCAACACTGGTTTTTCCCTCCTTCAGGTTGGGCATTATCTTGAAATATTTACTGGCGCAGTACTCTGGTTTCGACATCACCTCATTGAAGAGATCGAGGGCGTCTTCTGTATCCTCCTTATTTACATGGGAAATATTGGCGATTATCTTGCCTTCTTGGGTTTCAAAATCAAAGTCCACCATGTTTATGAGATTCCACGCTTTGGAGAGTAAGAATTTAACCTGTTTACTGGAACCATGTTTTACTTCTCTCAGCACTGGTTTAGGTTCAATTAATTTTTCCATGGTGGAAAATTCCATGATTTTTTCAGCTAATCTTATGTTAACATTAAATCCTGCCTCTTTTGCAGCACATAACGGATTTATACCGCCAACTACTGCGATGCCCACCATTTCATCAACTACTGGAATGCCCAGTACTGGGTCTCCGCTTTTACCCATCTTTATAACACCGGAGATTCCAATATTGTTCATTTTATTGAGTGTTTCCACCGCTTTCTCCCGGGCACTTTCTGGGATCAGACGGAAGTTCGCTGGGATGTGTCCAGTTCCCTCTTTAACCACCTGAAGAACAGAGGTCATCTCCCTGTCAGTGAATGCCTCCAGTGGGGTTATGGATGTCTTTTTATAGGCGATAAGTTCGGTGAATCTAACAGGCTTGTAATCACGAACTTCTACCAGCCCGCCATACTGAAGAATAACCGGTATCCCTGCTTTACGTAACATACCATCTACGGTGGTACCGCATATGGTGTCCAGTTTGAAATATTCTTCATCTTTTTTATCCTTTTCCTTGGTGAGCCTTACATAGGGGCTGACCGCTATTCCCTTGGCAAACACCTCCTTCAAGATGTTCAGTACCCCTTTTTTATCATAGAAAATGGAACTGTTTACCACCACATTTCCCCTGCCCTGTTCAGGGTCGAGTGTAGTGCTGTAGATCATATTCTCGAATTTGGAGAATATGAAATCGACCTGATCATAGATAAGGCCTTTTTCAAGCTCTTTTAAACCTTTTGGTGTGATTCTTCTTCCTGTATATCCTTCACGTTCTGTGAATCCTTTTTCATCAAGGATATGCATGTGATATCTAACGGCACGTTCTCCTAGATCATGGCCCTTTTTTTTAAGTCCAAGGGCAATGGTTTTGGCTCCGAGAACATCATCCTTATCAGCAAGAATCCTTAAAATTTCCATTCTTTTGTGATCAGTATCATCAGGCATTTATTCACCAGATAAATCTTATAATTTACCAGATAAAACTTATAATAGCTTGTAATATTTATCCAGTTCCCACTGGGTTACTTGTATCCTGTAATCTTCACATTCGCTTTTCTTCAGGGCAATGAACCTTTCAAAGCTATGTGGGCCCAGAATATCTTTAACCAAATCAGATTTTTCTGATATAGTTATTGCCTGGTTTAATGAAGCAGGCAATGATTTAATCCCTTTAGATTCTCTTTCTGAATCACTTAAGTCATATAGATTGAATTCCATAGGATCAGGCATCTCGTATCCTTCTTCGATCCCTTTAAGTCCTGCCATGAGCATAGCTGCAAGCTGCAGGTATGGGTTACCAGCTGGGTCAGGACACCTTAGTTCCATCCTGGTGGAAAGTTCTTTACCGGGCTGGTACAAAGGTACGCGGACTAAAGCTGATCTGTTTCTTCTGGACCATGCAATGTATACTGGTGCTTCGTATCCAGGAACTAACCTTTTAAATGAGTTAATTGTTGGATTTAGTATGGAAACAATTTCCGGTGCATGGGTTAAAATTCCGCCAATGTATGATTTTGCATCGTCTGAAAGGTTGAACTCGTCATTTGCATCGAAGAAAGCATTTTTTTCTCCTTTAAATAATGACTGATGGACATGCATACCAGAACCGTTTTCACCAAAGAGGGGTTTAGGCATGAACGTAGCATGAAGACCATATTGGAATGCAATTTCTTTAACTGCTAATTTGTAGGTAACCATGTTGTCGGCCATTTTAAGGGCCTCGTCGTATCTCATATCAATCTCATGCTGAGATGGAGCTCCTTCGTGGTGGGAATATTCAACATGAATTCCCAAATCTTTAAGTGCTAGAACTGTATCTCTCCTTAAATCAGAAGCCAAGTCCAGTGGCGTGAGATCAAAGTATCCACCATTGTCAATAGGTTCTGGGTGTTCAGCGGATGCGAAGTAAAAAAATTCTAGTTCAGGGCCAACGTTGAACTGGTCGAAGCCAAATTTTTTCATTTTTTCCAGAGCCCTTCTTAAAACGTACCTTGGATCTCCTTCGTATGGTTTTCCTCCAGGTATAAGGACATCACAAATCATTCTGGCCACTGCTTTTTCCGTTGGCCTCCAGGGGATAAGTTGGAAAGTATCTAGGTCAGGCATGGCAATCATGTCGGATTCTTCGATACACTGGAATCCAGTTATACTGGACCCATCGAATCCCATTCCCACAGTAAGTGCTGTTTCTAGTTCATCCTCTGTTATGGCAAAACTTTTAAGAATTCCGTTTATATCAGTAAACCATAGCCTGATAAATTCAACATCGTTTTCTTGTACAATCTCTATTATTTCATCTTTGCTTGGCATTTTTCAACTCCGTAGTCTCAAATATTTAACATAAAATAATATCATTCACCGGAAGTATGTTTCCTTCTACTGGCATATAAATGTTTTGAATATCAAAATTTTCTTACATAAATAGGGAGATAATTTGAATTAAATAATATTAAAAAAGCCCATTATTGATTTATTTTATTTAATTTATTAATTTCTGATTTAAAGGCATGATACACCTTTTCTGCACCAACTAAATCATAGGCAATGTCCCACTCAGAAGGATGCAGAATGAATGGAAATGATTGTTCTCCCCCTAGCCCTCCGTGACTGCCAACCAGTTCTTCAAATGCAGCCACTTCATTTTTTTCTGGATCATATAAACTTATAGCCAGTATATCTGGAGTGTATTTAAAATTATTAGTTCTCCTAAGGTGCCTGTTTGCATGGGGACCGTAATTAGCCAGGCAGTCAATACCCTCAACTGTGTCATTTTCCAAGTAATATTTTCCACCATTACAAATTGCCATGGGCCCGTGCTCATTTGATTCAGTTAATATGAATCCTACACCTTCATGTCCCACCATACCTGGAATCAAATCGGGGTATAAGTGGTTAATTTCTTCATAAGTTAGACGTTTTTTATGGTCGGTTAGATAAACCAGCCCCATGTTCCCTGATGCAAGCACCGAAACGTTTGATTCTGGTGGTTTAATTTCCTTTTTTTTATATCTCTCTAATTTACTATTAACTTCCTTGTTAGTCTCGTTTATTAATCCTTTAACCCTATCAACAGGGGCTGTAAATGCAACGGAAAAATGGTCACCGGTACTTGGTGACATATCCGCGAATATCTGGGAATCAGGTAGTAAATTCTTAACCAACTCTTCCAGTGTTTTCCCATAGCGTTGTTTAAAGGTTGCCCCATTGGTCTGGCCATGATCAGAATGAATAATTAATTTGTAATCTCTATGGGCCAGGTTTGAGGCCATTTCCACCCTATGAAACTGTTTATCAATATTTTTAAGGGCATTGAAAGCATCCCTATCTCTTATACCCGAATGGTGGGCTATTTCATCGTATCCCAGATACGTAACATAGTTAACATCAATTTTACCCTTTAAAATATCCCTAGTAATAGCCAGGGTGGTTATTTCCCTTAAAAATACATTTGCACCAGCTCTGACGAATGGGTAAAATAATCCACGGGATATTCGCGGTCTAACATCCTTTATGATATGGATAAACTGTGAAACGAAGTCTAAAAACGCATCCCAGAAAACCAAACACACAATTCGACTGAAGCTAGAAGCGCTGGAGAAAACATATTCCCATGCTTTATTATAAAATTTACCCACATCCTTCATCTTGCTGAAGGTAAATATAACGTCGGTGGCATCTCCTGAAAATAAGTTAGATCTGCTAGCACCATTCGCAGAAAGAAGACCTTCGCCATTGGATATACGTTCTTCCACTATGGGAGCATCATTCAGGCCGGTTGATACCATGAATTTATTGTTATTTTCTTTTTCCACCCATCGGAATGCCACTATATCTTCATTGTTACCATGGAGAATTCCAGCTTGGCTTGCACCGGTCTGACTGGACAGATCTGTTTCCCATCCAGTGACTTTATGACTACCTTCCTCTATCCACCTTTTAAGTGTGGGCATATCTCCCCTTTCAACTGCTTCAAGTAGGATATTTTTTCCGAGGCCATCGATCTCCATGAAAACGACTCCAGGAGTGTCTTTAATTCCTTTTGCATCTGTTTTTTTAACGGTTTTCATTATGCTCCTGTACCAGGCGGCATCATCATCAATGGTTAAAATACCCATTAGAATGGTTGCAATTGCAGACATAGCAATGGGTGTTAAAACAAGTGCTGCTCCTTCAATGGTTATACCCGTAACAAATTCAGTAGCTAACCATATTAAAGCACCATTAACCAGTAAGGAACCAATACCAACAGTTAAGACCATAAAAGGTAGTAAAATACGGGAAAGAACAGGCCACAGGAAGGTATTTAAAATACCTACAAGGGCTGCTGCTATAAAAGCTGTTTCCCATGAATTTAGAGATAACCCGACAGACATATAGGCGATGAATAAGAAACCAAATGATGTACCTATCCAGAGTATAAACGTCCTCCACACCCAGTAAAACCTGGATTTATAGTATAATTCATCGTAATTGACCATATAAGATCACATCTGGACGTTTTTATTTTCCTAATATGTAAAAAATGTGCTATTAAGTAGTTAACCAAGTCACTTCTAAACCTAATTATTACCTTACAGAATATAAAAAGATTCTTTATTAGAGTTCAAACATCAACAATGGGATTATCCATCAGAATGCAATTTAAAATGAATTTTGAGCCCTTATCAGTTGAGAATCTGCCTATATATTAACACCATGTCTTTCAATATCCTCTTGGTGATGGCAGTCAATTCCAGTTTCATCGTACTCGTCGATGGTATGTAGATGTTTTAAAAAATGTGGAAAATCTACTTTATTATTAATAATTTGCTTAAAATTATTATATATCGAATTAATTCCTTTAATGTGAACTAATTTACACTTGAAGTATATATCTAATTTTTTGGACGAAATTCAAGATTATTTTCAAGATTATTATTATAATTCAATTTTAAAATTTAAATAAAATTGAACCATGTAGTCCGATCTCTTTATAGAAATTATTCAAGTGAGTTATCCAAGCGATTTCTATCAAGTAGTGTGTATTTTTTTCAAACCTTCTGATAAAGAGTGTTACGCTCTACAGGGATGCGTCCTATTTCATTTATAATTCGGTGCATATCTTCCCTTGGCAAATGTTCACCGTAAGACGACCCTGCAGCTATGGATATTTTATCTTCCATCATGGTACCTCCTAGATCGTTAGCACCACAACAGAGGGCAATCTGTGCTAACTTAGTGCCTAATTTTATCCATGAAGCCTGAATATTTGGTATCACCTTACCAAAGATGATTCGGGCAATGGAATGTATCTTCAAGTCATCCATACCACTTGAAGGTGATAATTCAGCACCTAAAACATTGTTTTGATTTAAAAAGGTCATGGGAACCAGTTCAGTAAATCCATTGGTTTCTAATTGAATGTCTCTCAGTATCAGAAGATGGTTGATACGGTCTTCCCAGGTTTCAACAGTGCCATACATAATTGTAGATGTTGTGGGAATTCCTATTTCATGTGCTTCTTTGATAATCTTCACCCAATCTGCAGTGGAAATTTTATTAGGGCATATTTTAGCTCTGACAGAGTCAACCAAGATTTCTGCCGATGCACCGGTCAAAGTATCCAACCCTGCTTTTTTAAAATCAGTTAATGCATCTACTGTGGATATTCCAGACAGCCTTGCAGCATGGAAAACTTCTACCGGCGATAATCCATGAATTTGAATGTGAAAATTAGATTTTATGGCGCTTAAAAGATCACAGTAATATTCAACTGTCATTTCAGGAGTTACACCACTGAATATACATATTTCAGTAGCTTTTACATCAACTGCTTCTTTAACACTTGCTAATATTTCTTCCGTGGTCATATGATATCCAATACTTTTTCTAAAAGAGCAGAAACCACATTTTATCATGCAATCATCTGTGATATCTATGTTCCTATTGACTATGAATGTGACCTCATCACCAACTATATCCTTACGCAGCTGGTTTGCTACATCGAATAGTTGAAAGGGGTTGGAATTTACTAGTTTTAGAGCGTATTCCCTGGTAATATCGCCTTGAATCGAACGTTCGTAAATGTCTTCCATTTTGAAATCCTCATCAACTTACTGTTAATTCCAATATAAAAAAATCAAGTATATAAAATTACTTCATTTAGGTGGAAAGTAGAAACAGATTTTCAAACAGCATGCTGCAACATAAAAAAAAGATTGAAGTGCCGGGGGCGGGATTCGAACCCGCGACTTCACGGTATCCCAGATATAAGTCAGAGCACTTGCTTAATACCCTATGAGCCGTGCGCTCTAACCAGCTGAGCCACCCCGGCGATGGCTTATATGAAATCAGATTTTATTTAACTTAAATTTTTCTATGGGGCTTCAGAAGGTTGTAACTCTTATAATTCTTATAATATATAATTTCTTCCAGATTTTCTATACTCTGATATAATTAAAAATTTATCCTAAAGGGTACTATAAGATCATGAGGATTTAAAGATATAACAAGGTGAGGAAATGGCCGAAGATGATGAACACATAATCGAAGCCTTGGGAAAAACCAGGGTGGTAATTAAAAATGGGAAAGTGGTGGAAGTTGGAGAGCCAAAAATAGGCTATTGCCCCATATTTGATAAATACAGGGGAATTAAAGAGCTTAAGTCCGAACAGGTTAAAGAGAACATTGAATTTAGAATTAGGGATTTTGGAATGTGTACAAGTAACAGAACCCTGAGAATGAAGGATTTCCTCTCTTTTGGAGTTTCAGAGACACTAAACACCCTTGTTGAGGAAGGACTAATAGATGCTGTGGTCATGGTTTGTGAAGGATGTGGAACTGTAATTTTAACAGAGTCAGAACTCATCCAGGGTATAGGCGGTAGAGTATCTGGTCTTGTAAGCACCACACCCATCGAAGAAATTATGGAAGTTATTGGCAAAGAGAACATCCTTGACTCAGAAACTGCTAGGATCAACCAGATTGACGGAGTTTTAAAGGCCATAAAAATGGGATATAAGAAAATTGCAGTCACAGTGGTATCAGCAGATGATACTCGGAAGCTCAGAGAACTGGAAAGCCAGCACCCCGATGTTAAGATCTACATATTCGTAGCCCACACTACTGAGGTATCCAGGGAAGATGCTGAGGTTTTCTTCAATGATGCTGATGTAGTGACCAGCTGTGCATCCCGGTACATCCGAGATATAAGTACAGAGAGGGAGGTTTTCCATGCTGGAGATAGTATTCCAATTTTTGGGGTTACCGAGGATGGTAAAAAATTACTAAAAATAAGAATAGAAAAAATAGGTGGACTGAAGGAAAAAAAAGATGTTAAAATACCTAAACCATTGATTTAAGATTTAAAACATCTAAACTTTAATATTAAGAGTTAAAATACCTACCCTTGGTTTAATGGATAATATTTTAAAATCCATTCTTGAAATCCATTCACGGGCCTATAATATCTGAAAAAGCACGAATAATGGAGCTTTGAGTTACTAATCCCATCAACTTACCATCCTGGACTACGGGAATTCTTTGATAGCCTTCATCATTCATGATCTTAACGATTTCCTTTATTGATGTGGTGGGTTCAACTACTCTCAAATCTTTACTCATCAATTCTTCCACTTTTAGACCCAACGCTTCGCCACCAGCAAGCAGGATATCTCTGTGGGTTATGATACCCACTAATCTTTCATTATCAAGCACTGGTAATCCGCCCACGTTACTGCGCATCATCTTAAGTTTGGCAGCAGCGATGAGGTCATTTGATGAGATGGTCTGCACATCTATGATCATTATATCCTGTGTTTGGAGATCTTTCATGTACCTATTTTTATTACTACTTAAATAAAAGGATGATTATTATGCCCCTGAGTACAACAAACTAAACACATTTTAGGAGTTCAGATAATGGAAAACCCACATAAAATAGAAATAACAGAGGAAGACATCTTACAGTTGATGGATCAGTTAACCAAGATCCCCCCTTTAGTATTAAAGATGGTTATAAACACGAATTCAAACGTTGTCAAATCTTTCCAGGGCCAAATAGAAGACTATAAAAATAGTTTATCACCAGAAGAGATGGCGAAAATTAAAAATGTCATGGAAATGCCTGTAGAAGATTTAATGGAAATTTTAGACAGGACGTATATAAAAACAAATCAGGAACAGTTGAAGATACTTGCAGACCCAAAAGCTAAGCCATTCATTCAGAAGAACCTCCAGGAATTGGAAAAAGTATTATTTTGATACTTTATTAATTAAGTTAAAGATAAAAATTATACGATTCATTTTCAAATGATTACAGTATGATTTGAGGCTAAAAATTGACACAACTAGAACAGGCTCGTAAAAGCAAGATAACTCCCGAAATGGAACAAGTAGCAAAAACTGAAGGCATCGACGTCCATAAACTCGCAAGAAGAGTTGCAAATGGCCACGTTGTTATTCCCAAAAATCAGGGCGGAAAAAGCAAACCCCTGGGCATAGGGAAAGGCTTATGCACCAAGGTAAACGCCAATGTAGGTTCCTCATCAGAACTGGAGGATGTTTCATGGGAAGTGGAAAAGGCCAGAATCGCAGTAAAGTATGGTTCAGATACTTTGATGGATCTTTCAACAGGACCCCAATTTAATGAGGTTAGAAGGGCAATAATGAAGGAAATCACAGTACCCATAGGAACCGTACCCATTTATGAAGCATCAATAGGAGCGCTTAAGAATAAAGAAGCCATCATCAACATGGATGAAGATGACATGTTCCAGGCCATACAAAATCAGGCTAAAGAAGGTGTTGATTTTATCACAGTCCACTGTGGTGTAACAAGGGACACAGTGGAGAAATTTAAGAATTCTGACAGGATAATGGGCATCGTCAGTAGGGGTGGGGCTTTCACCGCAGCCTGGATACTTAAAAACCAGGAAGAAAATCCACTATATAAAAACTACGACTATCTCCTGGAGATTGCCAGGGAATATGATGTTACGTTAAGTTTAGGAGATGGCCTCAGACCAGGATGCACCCACGATGCTACTGACATTCCTCAAATAAGTGAACTTCTAATCCTGGGAAATCTGGTTGAAAGAGCCCGTGAAAGCGGAGTGCAGGTTATGGTTGAAGGTCCGGGCCATGTTCCTATAAACCAGATAAAATCAAACGTACAGATACAGAAAAGAGTCTGCAAAGGAGCACCATTCTATGTTTTAGGGCCCCTGGTAACTGACTTAGCCCCGGGATACGATCATATTACATCTGCAATAGGAGGGGCCATAGCAGCCGCTGCTGGAGCAGATTACCTCTGTTATGTTACACCTGCAGAACACCTGTCAATTCCTGACAAAGAAAACGTTAAGGAAGGAGTAATAGCATCAAAAATAGCAGCCCAGGCAGCTGACTTGGCGAAAGGTATTGATAGTGCTATTGATAATGAAATTAAAATGGCGCATGCTCGTAAAAATTTTAAATGGGATTTGCAATTCAAACTGGCGCTTGATGATGAAAAACCCAGGGCCTGTTGGGAGAGAAAACCAAGCCCTAAAGATGATATGTGTACCATGTGTGGGGAGTTCTGTGCAATTAAACTGGTCGGGGATAATATTAAATAATCCTATATCATTTATTTTTCATTAAACATCTATCAACACCCTATTTTCATTATTACAAAAAGAAAACCTTAAAATTATTAAATAAAAGATTCTACATATAATAAAACAAACTAAGATTTTTAAAAATTCAGATAAAAATTAAAAATGGAGGTAAATCTATGTCATGGAACCATGTTGATGGTGAAAATAAGGGTAAGGTAGTTCTTTATGCTTTAAGCACCTGCGAGTGGTGCAAGAAGACCAGATTACTTTTGGAAGATTTAAAAGTGGACTTTAGTTACAT
>Ga0255343_1002374_pt1 | contig 22157 bp, 16 predicted proteins | sample wastewater_treat_4_FD_192413 | JGI IMG/M metagenome (GOLD analysis project Ga0255343, IMG submission 192413) | Wastewater microbial communities from Lulu Island WWTP, Vancouver, Canada - plant16 | ecosystem: Engineered > WWTP > Wastewater > Unclassified | place: Canada: Vancouver, British... | reverse complement strand
GGAATCTGCACATCCTTGGGAGTTCCCTCAAAATAGACTCTCCTGCCGTTGGCCGATGTGACCCGGATGTTCCGATACAGTGCCTCCGTATAGTTGACCCAGAAGACAAGGTCGTTTTTTCCCGACTTTTCAAGTTCATCGTATGAAAGAACCTCCTTGTCGTCCCAGTAAACCTTGACCGCATTGCCGTTGCAACTTATGCGCAACTTGTGCCAATCTCTCTCCTCGTTGACCTGCGACTTGTCGGCGGCAGCCGTTACCAGCGGTTCAAACGTTGAGACACGGCGGGTACGGCCTCCGACTCCGGCCTCCCGCTCCGCCATGACGGAGATACTGAAATTAGCCGTAGAAGTCTGAGCCTGCACTGCCTGACGCGCCCTGGCTTCATCGGCAGCGGCTATCTGCGACTCGGTCTGTGCCGGAGTAAAGGTGCGTGTCTCGTAGTATGGGTCATGTATGCGGAAATAGTAGGGCGCCCCGTCCCCCTTGTTGCGGAATGCAAAACGGATATCCATCAGTCCGCCGCTCCATGCCCGGCGCGCCAGCTTGAAAGAGCGCCAGTTCACCTCCATCGTAATCTCATAATCATCGGAACCTATCTCTGTGATTGACAACGGCTGCTCGTAACGGGTAGGCGAATGAAGCACCCCCTCATCATCCATGAACCAGCCGTCAAAATAGCCGTCGCGCGGCGGGATGCCGGGAAAGTGCTCCGGTTCGAACGAACGTTCGTAAATCAACTCCTGCCACACTCCGTTGTTGGCCGAAAAGTAGATGTGTTCGAACAGCTGGCCATACAGCATCTCGTCAATGATACCGCTTGGACGGCCGCTCTCCACATTTATCTCATACTGCTGCTGTGCTCCGGCAGCGATACAAACGGCTATTGCCGCAATTGTAATAAGTCTTTTTCTCATAATTATAATGTTTAGTAATCTCCTTCTCTTTCTCTGTTTTTTTTAGCTTCAAAATCCCTCCTTTCAATCGTTAACATCACGCCGTCAGTCGTAACTTTCATTCTGTCAAACATTTTGTTTCCATCCTATAAAACATTAACGTCCAAACCGGCGGTCATTAACTCTCCTCCCATAAGCGTGGCACTATTTTATATAGTTTATCCCCGCGGCGCACCTTCTCGGGAGTCCTGAAAGAGACCGCTACACCCTGCGGAACCGCTTCGACACTCTCAAGGTCAACCCGGGGATCGACAAGCGCAAAGGTTATGCAGCCGGTAGCGTTACCCGTCACCATTAGCTTGTCGCCGGCATTGATCTCGGCGGCTTCAATGAGAAACTCACCCACACTCAGCCGGGAGAACCAGTTGGTACACTTTCCCACATAGACCTTAGTCTCCGTGGCCTGTGAGCCGTATCTGTCATTCCACTCTCCCAATCGTTTGCCCATATAGTAACCGTCCCAAAAGCCGCGGTTGAAGACCGTAGCTAGACGTCTGTCCCAATCATCTTTTTTCTCATCGGTAAACTCACCCTTCAGCCAGGCGTCTATAGCCTCCGAATAGCACTCGGTCACGGTACGCACATATTCTGGTCCCCGGGCGCGCCCCTCAATCTTGAAGACTCTCACTCCGGCCTCAATCATACGGTCCATGAAACGGATTGTCTTCAAATCCTTAGGCGACATTATATACTGGTTTTCCACAGCCAGCTCAATATCGCTCTCACGGTCCTTTACTATGTATCCCCTGCGGCACACCTGCATGCAGGCTCCGCGGTTTGCGCTGGCTCCGAGTTCATTGAGACTGAGATAGCACTTTCCGCTTATTGCCATGCACAAGGCTCCGTGACAAAACATCTCAATCCGCACCTGCTCTCCCGACGGCCCGCATATATTCTCTTCCCTTATCCGGCGGTATATTTCGGCCACCTGCTCCAGATTCAGTTCACGCGCCAGTACCACCACATCGGCAAACTGCGCATAGACCTCAGTGCCTCGAAGTTGCTCACGTTGAGCTGCGTGGAGATATGCACCTCCATTCCCACCTCCCGGCAGTAGGCCATTACGGCTATGTCGCTCGCAATTACGGCCGATATGCGCGCCTCCAAAGCAGCATCGACTATCTCACGGATAAGCGGAATATCCTCATCGTACATGACCGTGTTCAGGGTCAGATAGCTCTTTACGCCGCGTCTTTCACAATCCTCCGCAATCTGCCTCAGATCATCCACCGTAAACCGGCTGGCGCTGCGGGAGCGCATATTCAGACTCTCCACCCCGAAATAGATGGAGCCGGCACCGGCTTGAAATGCCGCTGCAAGCGATTCCCATGATCCTGCCGGGGACATTATTTCAAAATCCTCCCTCTTCATGCCTTCCCCCATTGTGAACTTATCCTGTCCAAAATTTCAAACAGCTCATCCGCCGTTTCGGCCCTCAACATCTCTATGCGTGTGCGACGGAAGTTCTCCAGCCCCTTGAAGAGAGGGGTGGAGGCCAGATGCCGCCTCATATGTATAATTCCCCTGCGTTCGTCAAGGCGGGCTATGCTCTCCCGGATCTGCTGTTTCAGTACATCCATCTTCCACTCAAATCCCGGATCGGGCCACTTTTCACCCGTTTCAAGATAATGCTTTATTTCACGGAAAATCCATGGCCTCCCGAAACTCGCGCGTCCTACCATTACGGCATCCACCCCATAGCGGTCGAAACACTCTCTGGCCCGTTCGGGAGAGTCAATATCGCCGTTCCCTATGATCGGGATGGTCATTCGGGGATTCTCCTTGACCTTGCCTATCAACGTCCAATCAGCCTCGCCCGTGTACATCTGCGCACGGGTACGGCCGTGAATGGTCAAAGCCTTTATTCCGCAGTCCTGCAGCCGTTCGGCCAGTTCCACAATTATCTTACTCTCCTCGTTCCAACCCAGACGGGTCTTGACCGTAACCGGAATTTTCACCGCATCGACAACAGCGCGGGTAATCTCAATCATCCCCGGGATATTTTGAAGCATGCCCGCACCGCCGCCTTTGCCTGCGACCTTCTTTACAGGACAGCCAAAGTTCAGGTCCAGCAGTTCCGGTCCCGCCTGTTCCACCATCTCGGCAGCCCGAACCATGGCATCGGTCTGTCTGCCGTAAATCTGTATTCCCACCGGCCGCTCACCATCCAGAACCGTCAGCTTCTGCACAGTGCGGTTCACCTCACGTATCAGAGCATCGCTCGACACAAATTCGGTATAGACCATATCGGCTCCGAACTGCTTGCACAGCAGACGGAATGGCGGATCGGTGACATCCTCCATAGGAGCCAGAAAGACCGGCTGAGAGCCTAATTCTATCTCTCCTATCTTCATCAAAACATATAAGTTACCGACAGCAGGACCCTGTTGTTGGTAACCCAGTGACTGTTAGCCACATTGCCGCGAGCCTGACGGTCGCCGTATGCCACAGATGTCATATCATACTCACATGCCAGATTCATATTACTGACTGTATATGAAACATTCGGTGCAATCCGATACATGGCGTCAATCTTATCTCCTCCTACAACATAAAGTTTCTGAAAAGTCAGGCCCTCCTTGCCTCCCAGATTCTTCATGTATCCGCCAAACAGGCCGACCTTTACCTCATTGCCATAAGAAAAATGAGTCCATGACGAAACAGCTGTCAAAGGCCGCCATTCCAAAGTGCCGTCTTCGGTGACAGCCTCACCGTAACCGCTGCATATTCCCAGATTTGACATATTCTGCCCCAAAAGGATTTTACCCTTCCACGATAACAGTCCCTCTTCATATCCGGCCTGGACCATTCCCGCAAACGTGTTGATATACTCGTTGACCTTGACTCCCGATGGCGATTCCACCCTTGGCGCCACTCTCTGCCACTCACCTCCTATTCCAAACATAAAGCCTCCCGTATTTATTTGGGCGCCGATATAAAATTCGGGAACAGCGGAATTCCTGTGATATTCACCGGTCCTGCCTTTAGGTCCGGTCGATGCACTCAGATATTGAAACAGAGCGGCAGCGCTCAATTTGAACTCTCTGTTTTGGCCCAGGAATTTGTCGTACCTGAGCTGCGGAGAGCGGTTCAGAGCATTGAAAGGCGATCCTATGGCAATGCTCACCGTCGAAGGGAAGAGTTCACTCAACGGATGCCATGTCTGGCCGAGCGTCAGTGAACTGCGGTCCCAATCAAGGCCCATATATGCATGACGGTACAGGATAGGATTATCTGTGGGATTAAAGCCTGTCAAATCGATCTCAACCCTGGCTTTGCTCTTTGCTCCGAACAGATCCGGAGCCTTCAGGTTCATTCCTACCCGCGCCAAAGCTCCAAAATAGGAAGCATGCATATTGGCGTTCAGATCATCGTTCGTTTCAAAGTTTACAATCCTCTCATCAAGCGGATAGAGGTAGAGAAATCCTCCTGCTCCCGATGCGCTGGTCCTTGTGTTGACATAGGTTTGAGCCATCACAAAACCGTACCAATCAATGGTTACTGTTTTTTGTGCGCCGGCTCCGGCCATAAGGCAGAGCAGCGATGCCGTAATGATTGCTGCCTTTTTCATACTCTTTTTTTCGATATTATATGTTAAAAGTTGATTGTATAATTCTTTCCTGCCACTGTCTCCATGCTCTTTTGGACTCCGTTCCAACTTACCTCCAGATCACCGCCCACGGTTGACTTTATCTTTACCGTCACCGGCTTACCCTCCTTCCATGTAAGCTCCTCCAATACGAATCCGCCCCGGCACATAAGCCCCTTGACCTGCCCCTCTTTCCAGACATCGGGCAGCGCCGGAAGCAGCATTATGCTTCCCGTGTGACTCTGCACCAGCATCTCGGCGATTCCTGCCGTACAGCCGAAGTTCCCGTCAATCTGGAACGGCGGATGGGCATCGAACAGGTTGTTGTAGGTGCCGCCCTTGCCGCGGCCCGAAGGACTTAGCTGGTCCTGAATAAGCTTGTAGGCGTGGTTGCCGTCCAGCAGACGTGCCCAGAGGCAGACCTTCCAGCCCATTGACCATCCGGTGGAAGCGTCGCCGCGGGCCTCAAGTGAGGTGCGTACAGCATTAAATAATTCCGGAGTACCGTCGGCCGTAATCTGGTAGCCGGGGTACATACCCCACAGATGCGATACGTGGCGGTGGTTGTCACGCGGGTCATCCCAATCCTCGAACCACTCCTGAAGCTGTCCCCAACGTCCAATCTTCATAGGAGGCAGACGCTTCATGATATTCTTAAGAGTATCGACAAACAGAGCCTCTTCGCCCAGGATACCGGCCGCCTCGATTGTATTGCCGAACAGATCGAAAAGCATCTGGTTGTCCATTGTGGCGCCGTAAACCGTTGTAATATTACCTCTGCCCAGTACATCCTGTACACGTGGAGCATTCTCGGGCGAATACGACGGAGCTACCACCAGATAGCCGTTCTCAGGCTCCGGCACGAGAAAATCGATGAAGAAATGGCATGCACTCTTCATAATGGGATAGATCTCCTCCAGATAGTCGGGATCCATATTGAAAAGATAACCGTCCCATATCTGATGGCAGAACCATGCCGCTCCGGTAGGCCACATACCATTGTATGCACCGTCAACAGCTCCGGTCGAACGCCATATGTCGGTATTATGGTGCAGGGTCCAACCGCGGCATCCGTACATCTCGGCGCTCTCGCGGCCATGTTCGGCGCACTCCTTGACCAGCCGCAGGAAAGGCTCGAAGGTCTGAGGCATTCCGCACAGGAACGACGGCCAATAGTTCATCTCAACGTTTATATTGGTGGTATATTTTCCGTCCCAGGGAGCCTGCCGGCTCTCGTTCCATATTCCCTGCAGGTTGGCTGCCTGACCGCCCGGCTGCGAACAGGATATCAGCAGATAGCGTCCGAACTGGAAGTAGAGCGATACCAGCTGCGGGTCAAAGGTTTCTGCAAAATTTCTGATACGTTCATCGGTGGGCAGGTCAGCCTGCTCATTGGTGCCAAGGTCAATAGAGACTGTCCCGAACTGCTTGGAATACTCTTTAACATGGGCATCCAACATACCCTTATAGCTCTTTTTCCCACTCTCGAAAGGAGCCAGCGGCAGCGCGGCAGCCCTCTTCTCGTCACCGCTTACATCCTTGTAATTCACAAAATTGGTTCCTATCGAAATATATATAGTCACCGCATTGGCATCTTCAACGGTTACGGCATTGTCCGAAACCTCAACCGAACCGCCTTCGGCTACTATCAAAGATCTGTTGGTGAATCTCACTTTTCCCTCTACGCCCTCATGGTCATCGCCCTTGCATGAGATTTCAAGCAGTGCGCTGTTCTTCAGACTGCCCGGCTTTGCGCTGCCGCCCGTTATACGATCCTGACGGTAAGGCAGACTGTACGAAGCCTTAAACGAGAGAGCGCCTTTTTCCGATGCCGTCAAACGCATCACCACCACCTCGTCGGGGAATGAAACAAAACTCTCACGCTTGTATTCCACCCCGTCAACCTTAAATACGGTAGTGGCAACAGCCCTCTCTATATCCAGTTCACGATAGTAATCGGAAAACTCCTCCATATCTTCGAAGTCAAGGAGCAGAGAACCTGCCGTCTGATAGGGCATACCGTGTGCCCCCTTCGATGAGATATAACGGTCACAAAGAGCCTGAGCCTCCGAACGGCGTCCCTCGAACAGAGCCGTTCGTATCTCTGCCAGACCGTCCTTGGCTGCGTAATTCACATTGTTGTGCGGACCGCCTCCCCAAATCGTCTCCTCATTCAACTGGATACGCTCCCCGGCAGGAGTCCCAAATATCATAGCACCTAACCGTCCGTTCCCCAAAGGAAGCGCATCGGTCCATTGGTTAGCTGGCTCATCATACCACAATTTCAGTTGACTCGCCTTTCCTGACATGCATGACACGAAAAGTGCAGCTGCCAAAAACACTGCTGAAATTCTTTTCATAGGATAGTAATTAAAAATTAAACTTTATATCTGCGAAATTACTCTTTTTTACTCATTATAAAAGACAATATAGCAATAATTTTAGTCCCGATTAGGCCGATATCGGTTCTTTTGCCTAACTTTGGAAGCCGTAATTCCGTCTGTGCGGAACTTATTCAAGATTACTATAACAAAAAAATAACAACAATGTATCTATTAGGTTATGACATAGGCAGCTCTTCGGTGAAGTGCAGCCTTGTTGATTCTCAGAACGGCAGTTGTGTAGCAACCGCTTTCGCTCCGAAAAATGAAGCCCCCATAAATGCCGTCAATCCCGGCTGGGCAGAACAGAACCCTGAGGACTGGTGGTCCTATTTGAAAGCCGCCACCGCCGATACGCTTTCACAGGTCAGTATAGACGTCAAAGAGATTGCAGCCATAGGCATCTCTTACCAGATGCACGGCCTTGTATGCGTTGACAAAAACAAAAAGGTGTTACGTCCCGCCATAATCTGGTGTGACTCCCGTGCCGTAGGTATAGGTGAAGAGGCTTTTCAGGAGCTTGGCCGGTCCCAGTGCCTGACCCACCTCTTGAACAGCCCCGGTAATTTCACGGCTTCCAAACTGTCCTGGGTCAAACGCAATGAGCCCGGAATATTTGACAAAATTGAATATATCATGCTCCCCGGCGACTATATTGCCATGCGCCTGACGGGTGAGACTTGTACTACTGTGTCAGGTCTTTCCGAAGGCATGTTATGGGATTTCCAGACGGGCGATGTGGCAAAGTTCCTGCTTGACTGGTACGGCATACCGCGCAGTTTCATACCTAAAATAGTACCCACATTTGCCGAACAGGGCAGACTCTCCGCATCGGCAGCTTCCGAACTCGGTCTGGCTGCAGGCACCCCCGTGACCTATCGTGCCGGTGACCAACCAAATAACGCCCTCTCGCTGAATGTCTTCGAACCCGGTGAAATAGCTTCGACTGCCGGCACATCGGGAGTGGTTTACGGTATCAACGGCGAAATAAGCTATGATCCCAAATCAAGAGTCAACACCTTTGCCCATGTCAACCACAAAACCGGTTTCAACCGGCTTGGAATACTGCTCTGCATCAACGGCGCCGGTATCCTGAATGCCTGGACAAAGCGCAACATTGTCTCTGACGGAACAAGTTACGAAAAGATGAATGAGATTGCATCTCAAGCCCCGATTGGGTCGGGCGGCGTTTCGGTCCTGCCTTTCGGTAACGGTGCCGAGCGTGTTCTGGAAAACAAGGACTACGGATGCAGCTTCCACGGCGTGAACTTTAACATCCATAACCGTTCTCACCTGCTGCGTGCCGCTCAAGAAGGGATCGTCTTCTCTTTCAAGTACGGAATAGAGATCATGGAGGATATGGGTATGCCCGTCAACAAGATACATGCCGGCAACGCCAATATGTTCCTAAGTCCGCTTTTCCGCGACACCCTTGCAGGTGTTACCGGAGCCGTCATCGAACTCTATGACACAAACGGATCGATCGGTGCTGCCATAGGTGCCGGTATGGGAGCAGGCTTATATAAAGACCACAACGAGGCATTCGCATCGCTTCAGAAGATTCGCGTCATAGAGCCCAAAGCATCCGATATGCCCGTTTACGACGAGGCCTACAGACGTTGGAAATCATACATTCAGGAATAAAATTAAACATTGATAAAGATTATGAGAAAACTTATTACAACAGCCATTTGTGTGGCAGCTCTATGTATGGCAGGAACAGTCATCAGTTGCGGATCGGTCAAAAAAATGAAACCGGCAACAAAAGGTTATATTGAGACCGGCAAGTACCGTAACTATCTAAAGGAGCTTGGCTATTCCCAGGCCGATATAGACAATAAAATTGCCGAAATATACTACATCATGTTCGACAGTGACAACCCCTCCTACTTTGATGTTGAAATCGACGGCATACCCATGGGTTATGTATCCGATGTAAAAAACCGTGACGTACGTACCGAAGGTCAGTCATATGGCATGATGGTCTCCATCCAGCTGGACCGCCAGGACCGTTTCGACCGTATCTGGCGCTGGACAAAACATTTTATGCGCCACAATGAAGAGGGTCCTTCTCACGGACTGTATGCATGGTCCTGCCGTACCGACGGCAGTCGTAATGCCAACGGTTCGGCAAGTGACGGTGAGCTCTACTTTGTAACCGATTTGCTGCTGGCGTCACGCCGCTGGGGTAATGACGGCGACATAAACTACCTGGCCGAAGCTCAGGAACTGCTCAACGACCTCTTTTCAAAAGACGGCACAGGCGGTGTGACCAATATCATCAACATGGAGAAAAAGCTCATCAACTTCTGCCCCGATACCCGCTCCAACGAGTGGACCGACCCTTCGTACCACCTGCCCGCATTCTATGAGATATGGGCTGAATCGGCACAGGATGGCCGTGAGGATCTCTACCGCGAACTTGCCGACAGCGCACGCGCATACCTGCACCGCGCCACCGATCCCGTAACCGGTCTCAATCCCGACCAGAGTCAGTTTGACGGCACACCCAACCGCGGTTCCGAATTCCACTATGACTCATGGCGCGTGCCAATGAACATTGCAATGGACTTTACATGGTACCATAAGGATGCCGAATGGCAGGCAGAATATGCCGATAAGATACAGCGCACCATCATAGGCCGATACGGACTCAAGGAGTTCCCCGACCAGTTTGCCCTTAACGGCGATGAACCCCGTTTTATCATGGGAGCCGGCGGTTATCGCAAGCTTCGCCACTCCATAGGTTTTGTAGGCGCTCTGGCAACGACCAGCCTCATGACCGACAACGAATACAGCCAGGATTTGGTACACCATATGTTCGAACTGAAACATGAACCTTACGAGGACGGATATTACGATGTCTATTATGACGGATTTATCTATCTGTTTGCCCTGCTCCATCTGAGCGGCAACTACCGTATGTCCTGGTAAATCCGGTTTCCGTATAAAACCATTCTAAAGAGGCGGCCGACTTCACTTCGGCCGCCTTCGCTTTGTCTAATTCTTTATTGCAAAAGAGTCCACAAAAAAAGTTGACAACAGCTCATCCCGGAGCAGACGGTACATTTTTTAACAGTATCCTATATAAAAACAGAAATTCAAATAAAAAATAGGGACTCTTTCTTTGCCGTTTCAAGTAAATTATGTACTTTTATACACTTTTATCGTACACAAGTGTACGAAATTATGTTTTCGCATAAAATTTAAATTACTAATTAATTAATAACCAATATGAAAAATTCAAAGAATCTTTTCAGCACATTGGCTGTTGCAGTATCTGTAATTGCGGGAGGATTTCTTCAAATAAGCTGCCTTGACGAGCAACATCCCGGAAACTACTATACCTTCGAAGGTGAAACCGTGGCCAGTTTCCTTGAAAACAGAGAAGACCTTTTCAGCGATTTCATCTACTGCCTCAAAGAGTCCGGTGTATGGGGTGAAATGCGCACCTACGGTGAACATACCTGCTTCGCTCCGACAAACGAAGCCATGAAAACTTTTCTCAGTGAGAAAGGAATTTCCAGCGTAACACAGCTTACAAAGGAAGAGTGTGACACTATTGCCAAAACACATCTCTGTAACGCTACATTTTTCTGCAAAGACCTTCAGGACGGAGCATTCCCGTATCCCAACCTGCTTGACCGTTACCTGACCTACTCTACAGACTCTGCCATCAATGAAAACGGAGCTTTCGAGGTGGTTTACAAGGTCAACACCCTGTCGAGCATCATCGAGCGCGACGATACCGTAACCAACGGCGTGGTACATATCGTTGACAAAGTTGTGGTACCGAGCAACCGCTTCCTGCCCGACCGCATGGAGGAGGATCCTCTGATAACGATATTCAATGCGGCCCTTGCTCTTACCCAGATGAATGACTCTCTCATTGCGTATATGGACCCCACATATGTATCACCGGCCTATGACTCACTGCTCATCTGCTTCAAACAGACCGGCAAGACTGCTATCAGATACTCCACCGGATATGAGACCGAGAATGGTACATTCCCTGACAAACGCTATTTCAAGTTTACCGCTTTCGTCGAGCCGGATTCCATATTCATTGCCAACGGGATCAATAATCTGGAAGAGTTGCGCAAAAAAGCCGAGGAGTGGTATGCCAACGGTCATGACGAATATTATGACGATCCTACCGACAGACGCAACTCACTAAACAAATTCGTTTCATATCACCTGCTGCCTATGGAGCTTAGCTACAACCAGCTTACCACTTCGCAGGACTATATTAAAACCAACTTCGTGAGCTGGGATGCCATTGACATTGAGGATTGGTATGAGACTATGATGCCCCATTCGGTAATGCGTATCAGCTACCCCAAATCCGGAGACCGGTTCATAAACCGCAAAGGAGCTCCCAAAGCAGCCCGCGGAATAGAGTTTAAAGGCGTGAGGATATGGAGTCCTGCCGAGCGCACCGATTTTGACCAGACTGCGCTTAACGGTCAGTATCACCTGCTTGATGAAATACTGCTCTACACCGACGAAGTCCGTCAGAATAACCTCAACACAAGAATGAGAATCATGTGCAACACCATGTCGCCCGACTTCATCAACAGCGGAGCGCGCGGCCGGTTCCGTGCAACCGAGAGCGACAGATATACCACAGGCTTCAAAAAAGGCTTCTGTAAAAACGTCGAATACTCGGACGAGACCCAGCTCTGGGTACGTTACCGCGATCAATCATTTTCATGTTTCTTGGGCGATGAGATGACCATCCGCGGAATATACGATGTCACCTTCCGGCTGCCGCCGGTCCCCAATGACGGAACATACGAGATCCGCATGTTCGAATGTACACTTGCCGGAAGCGCTTACAGCGACCGCGGTGTGGTACAGATCTACTTCAAGGAGGGTGACGGTGAGTTCCAGCCTTGCGGTATTCCCGTGGATCTGACGCTGGATGGAAATAACCCCAAAGTAGGCTGGATTGCCGACAGTGAACTTAGCGGCGAAAGTGAAATTTTGGCCAATGAAAAAGCCATGCGTAACCGCGGATACATGAAGGCTATGGACTCCTATACAGGAAGCGGCAGCGGCAATCTGCGCGAAAGATCAGACTGTCTGCGTAAAATCCTGACAAACGACTACATGTATGCCAACAAGGACTATTACATCCGTATCCGTCTTGTACTGGACAACCCCACGGCCGTATGTCCCTTCAACGTTATTGAGATTGTTCCCAAGAGCGTATATTTGGGCGAGATCCCCGAGGACCGTCATTAATTGACCGGAAAAGAGACATTTTAAGCAGCAAGGGACGGCAAAAAACCGTCCTTTGCTGTTTATTGTACCGACATTTTGGCATTTTTTAAGATTTCCGCCCAACCGCTTTCCTTTATTGGGAAATATTGATAACTTTGAAGTTGGAATAAACCGCCTGAATATGTATGCATTGAAAAAATTTTTACCGGCAGTTCTGCTCTTTACGGTTTACGCCTCTCTGTCGGCGGCAAGCAGAACCGCATCGGTCAGCGTGGACATAAACACCACATATCAGCATGTCTCCGGATTCGGAGGCTTCTCTCCAAGTCCGCAATGGAGCTACTGGCTTGGCGATGCCGATATCGACAAGATGTACGGCAAGGGTGAAAACCAGCTCGGCTACAACATAATGCGCCTATATATAGGTAATTCCGAATGGTCATGGAACAGCGCCGTTGCCAATGCCAAAAGAGCCAAAAAACATGGCGCTTTCGTCTTTGCCTCACCATGGAGCCCACCCGCAGAATGGAAAGACAATAAATCCGACAGCAACGGCGGACATCTGCTGGAAGAACATTACGGGGACTGGGCCAATTTTCTTAACCGGTTCATTGCAAAAATGAAAGATAACGGAGTGACCATCGATGCCGTCTCGATCCAGAACGAGCCCGACTGGGCTACCAGCTACCAAAGCTGCGTATGGACCAGCGCACAGTTTATCAACTTCCTGAAAAATTACGGAAGCACAATAAACGCCCTTATTATGTGTCCCGACGATGTCCATTTCACACACTCCTACATTGACCCTATTCTCAACGACCCCGACGCCTGCCGCGAAGTTGACATTGTTGCCGGCCATTTCTATGGCTGGAACGGCTCTTCATACCCTCTTGCCGAGCAGAAAGGCAAAGAGGTCTGGATGACCGAATATCTTATCAATGAACGTCAGGAGCAGCAGAACCAGAATATCAACTGGAAGGATGACGGATTCCTCTTTGCCAAGAGTATCAACGATGCCATGCTGGCCAACATGAGCGCATGGGTACACTATTCCCTCAAACGGTATTACGGATGTATGGGCGACGGCAGGTTCGGCACCGTTGACGGAGAGATAACCAAGCGCGGCTATATCATGTCCCATTTTGCCAAATATGTTGCCGGCACCACACGTATAGAGCATAAAATAAACAGTTCCGACGGATATTACGGTTCGGCATACCGCTCGGTAACGGGCGACAGTATTATCTTCATGATAATCAATCCTACCCGGAATGATTATGACATGACCTTTCGTATTCCTTATGAGTCTAAGAGCGGACTATCGGTAATCACCGCCGAAGAGTACAACATGAAGAAAAAGAGACTCTACTATCCGGACAGAACGACCTCTCCGGTCGAGAATGTTCCCCCGTTCAGTGTCTGCACCTTTCTGTTTGAACGCACCGTTGCAGCCGACATTACGCTCTCAGCCGAGGGTGAAGGAATAGTCCAAGGCAGCGGAAGCTTCCCTTACGGTTCAACCGCTACCGTTTCGGCCGAACCGTCGGAAGGCTACAGATTCATCGGCTGGAAAGTTGATACCATGGTAGTAAGCGTCAATCCTTCATATACCTTCACTGTCGAGAAGGACATCTCGCTGACTGCCATTTTCAGCAACGACGAGGTCTTTGGCGTAGCCATAGCTCCCCATTCGAAAACAACGGTCTCAGGATCCGGCATATTCAATCCCGGTACTACCGTGACGGTAAATGCCGTTCCGCTAACGGGATACCGCTTCGTTGCCTGGGTAACCGACAATGGGGATTCGATATTTTCAAACCCATATGTTTTTCAGGTTGAAAAGAGCATCTCCTTTAGCCCTGTAGTGGAGATCAACCGTTACAATATCACCGTTGCCGATGCCGAACACGGCAGCATTCAGGGCGCCGGCATCTATTCTCACGGCGATTCTGCCCTGCTGACGGCCCGCGCCGACTGGGGATATTGCCTCAGTCACTGGATTGTCAACGATTCTCTTATAACAGTAACAGCCGGCGATTCCCTGCTGGCAGTTGAAGTAACCGAACCATTGAGAATTGCAGCCCTCTTCACCGAACGCCATTTCGACATTGAGCTGAAAGCCGATTACGGCGGCAGTGCGCGCATAAAAGGAGAGGCATTCGGCGTGCGGACCAACTATCTGGATACGATAACTGTTGTGGCCGAGGTAACCAGAGAGAGATACATTTTTACCGGATGGTTTGAAGAAAATGAGACGACACCCATCTCATTGGAACCGGAATATACATTCGTCATAACCGGCAGCAGAAAACTTAGAGCCGGTTTTGAGCGACAACTGATAGACATTACGGTCATATGCGGCGAAAACGGCAGCGCATCGGTCAATAACAACAAAGTTATTTATAACAGAACCGTTATCCTGCGTATCGAACCCGATTTGGGTTTCAAACTTGACCGTCTCCTTATGAACGGAGAGGATGTGACTGCCGATGTCAATGACAACTCCTTCAGGATGCAGGTGACCGAACCCATCACCTTCAATGTTACCTTTACAATTGACACGGGAGTTGGTTCCCTGTCGGTACCGGTCGAAAGAAAGCTATACAATCTTAATGGCAAGGAGGCCCTTGTACCTGAAAAGGGTATCTTTATAGAAGAGACCATCTATCCCGACGGTACCCGAAAAGTGAGAAAAATTATAATTCAATAACTCTTAAACAAAAAAAAATGAAAGCAAGAATTCTAACTTTAGCTGTAGTAGCCCTGGTTTCATCAACACTTTGGGCTCAAAATCCCATTATCAGGGACCAATTTACAGCCGATCCGTCAGCCCTTGTGGTTGGCGACCGTGTGTATGTATTTCCTTCGCACGACATCAAGGCTCCGGCCGAGTATGCACGCAAGGACTGGTTCTGCATGGCCGACTACCATGTCTTCTCTTCGGACAATCTGACCGACTGGACAGACCACGGCATGATTGTTGACCAGTGGAGTGCGCCATGGGTCAATGAGGCAGGTTATTCCATGTGGGCTCCCGATTGCAAACAGAATCCCAACAACGGCAAGTACTACTTCTTCTTCCCTGCCGGCGCCAAAACACAGCCCGGACAGCGTTTCGGCGGCAATCGCGTAGGAGTATGTATATCGGACTACCCCGAAGGCCCCTATAAGCCTGAGGCCACCCCGCTTGAAGGCGTAGGCGGCATAGACCCCTGTATATTTGTCGATGACGACGGTCAGGGATATCTGGTAATGCCCGGTATAACCATCACCAAACTCAACGATGACTGGCTCTCCATCTCGACCGACCCGGCCGACCGCCACCGTGTGGAAGAGGTTCCCACCAGAGGTCTTGTCGAAGGTCCCTATCTCTTCAAGCGCAATGGGAAATATTACATGACCTTCCCGTGGGCGCGTGAGGTTGAAGAGGTGCTGGCCTACTGTATGGCTGACAACATATTCGGTCCGTACAAATTCATGGGTGTATTCTTCGAGGAGCATGAGAGCAAGTGCTGGACCAACCACCACTCGATCATTGACTTCAAAGGACAGACCTACCTGTTCTATCACAATAACATGTATTCACCCGAATTCGACAAGAACCGTGCAGCCTGCGCCGACAGTCTCTTCTTCGAGCCTGACGGGACCATCCGTATGGTGAAGCCTACTCTGCGCGGCATTGGCGTGACCGATTCAAAAAGCAAGATCCAGCTTGACCGCTACACCGCACTAAGCGGCATCGGCGACTCCATAGCCTATCTCGAACCGAGCAACTACTTTGCAGGCTGGAAGACGGTATTCTACGAAAAGGGTGCATGGGCAAAATACAACACCGTCAATTTTGCAAAGGCTCCCAAGAAAGTTACGGTTAAGATAGTACCTCCATCGGCAGGCACACTCGAAATTTTGCAGAATGACAACGTAATTGCTACCGTTGACGTTCCTGCTGACCGTCAAGTAATAACAGCGTCGGCTAAGGTTTCAGGCGCCAAAAAAGGCATACATCACCTCAAGGTGCGCATGGCTACCGAAGGTCTGATTCAGGTTGACTGGCTAACATTTGAATGATATGAAAACCTGCAGACTATTCATGGTCATAACGCTGGCGGCGTTACTGACCTCGGCCGTCGGATGCACGGCAAAAAACAAGGTTACAGAGTGTATCAATCCTCTTACCTATACCGACGTACCTGACCCTGACCTGATCAGAGTCGGCGATGACTACTATATGATCAGCACTACCATGTACTTCTGTCCCGGTGCGCCCATAATGCACTCCAAGGATCTGGTACATTGGGAGATTGTCAGCTATGTATATGATTACTTAAATGACGATGACGTCTATAACCTGCGTAACGGCAGGAACGCATACGGCCGTGGCCAATGGGCAGCCTCGCTCCGGTATGTTGACGGCACATATTACGCCCTGTTTATAGCAAATGATCAGGGTAAGACCTATGTTTACAAGACAAAGGATATAAACAGCAGCTTCTGGGAGCGTTCGGTCATTGACCGCCCCTTCCATGACGCTTCAATGCTCTTTGAAGACGGACGGCTCTTTGTGGTATGGGGTAACGGCGATATCCGTATCATAGAACTCGAGCCGGACGGCTCAGCCATCAAGGCCGGAGCCGAGGAGAAGATAATAATAGAGTCTCCGCGTCAGGGTTACAACCTGCGTGCCGAGGGCGCCCATATTTATCATATAGGCGATTACTACTATATTCTTGTCATTGACTGGCCCAGCGGAGGCGTACGTACCGAAACCTGTTGGCGTTCAAAGGATCTGTATGGCCCCTATGAAAGCAAGGTTATTCTAAGCGGTCCCTTTGACGGACGCGGCGACGGTGTAGCCCAAGGCGGAATAGTTCAGACTCAGAACGGCGACTGGTATGCCGTAATGTTCCAGGACCATGGCGCCGTAGGACGTATTCCCACGCTGCAACCTGTAACCTGGGTTGACGACTGGCCGATTCTAGGCGACGACACCAAGCCGGTAAAACAGTTCACCGTAAACCTGCCTGAATCGGGAGAGAACCGCACCTGGGCAAATGACGAATTTAACTATAAAAAAGAGGAACTTGACCTGGTATGGCAATGGAACCATAAGCCCGATAATTCGGCATGGTCGGTGACCGAACGTAAAGGCTGGCTGCGTCTTAAGACAAGTCACATAGCAACCGGCGTAATGGATGCCCGCAACACGCTTACCCAGCGCACGGTAGGTCCCCGCTGCTACAGCGAAGTCCTGCTCGATGCCGCCGGAATGAAACCGGGCGACAGGGCCGGAATCATAGCCTTCCAGAGCAACTATTGCACAATCGGTGTTGAAGTTGCCGAGGACGGTTCCAAGAGCCTTGTAGCGATGACTCATCGCAATATAGGCCGGCGCCGCCCGCCCCAGCAGGCCCAAGCCGCTCAGGAGCAGCCTAATCCCGACACCGAGTTCCTGCGCATGCCTCTTACACAGGACAAGGTGTGGCTCAAGTTGCGCTACGTATTCACCCCGCAGGCCGATGATACCGTCCGCCCCGACCAGGCCTTTATGAGCTGGTCGCTTGACGGCAAAAATTGGACCGAGGTTGATGCCGTACTGCAAATGAGTTTCACTCTTGACTACTTTACGGGCTATCGCACAGGACTGTACAATTATGCTACCACTGCTACCGGCGGCTACGCCGACTTTGATTATTTCCGTCAAGAAATATATTGATTTAACTTTCGGTATTTAGTAGTATAATATAGGTGAAAACGTGATTGGAATTCCGGCATGAAAAGTAAAGGATCCCTTTCTGTAAGCGATGAATCCATTGCGCGTCTGCTGTGTGATGACAATCACGTAGAAGAGGCCATACGCCTTATTATGAAGAAATACGGAGAACGGCTTTATTGGCATATCCGTAGGATGGTAGTAGTGCATGATGATGCCGAGGATGCTTTGCAGGAGACGATGATCAATGTGTTTAAGTATCGTAACACCTATTCCAATGAGTTTCCGCTCTCATCCTGGCTCTACAAAATAGCTACAAATGAAGGTCTCAAACTCCTTAAGAATCGGGCAGGCTACAACCTTTCAATCGACGATTTGGGAGATTCTTTGAAGAACAGCGTAAGGGCTGAAGCCGGTCCCGATGCCGATGAGATACTGATATTGCTGCAGGAAGCTATTGCCCTGCTGCCTACGAAACAGAAAATGGTATTTAACCTGCGGTACTATGATGATAAAAGTTACGAAGAGATTCACCGGATAGTGGGAGACAGTATCAATACACTCAAGACCAACTATCATTACGCAGTACAGAAGATTAAGAAATATATAGAAGAACATCAACTATGAAAGAGTTTGAACTGGAAAATATGAGCAGGGAAATGCCCTACAAAATGCCTGAGCATTTCTTGGACGATCTAACTGAAAGAGTCGTTGCCGAGATTGGCAGGGAGAAGAGGCGGCATAAGCAGCGCAGGATCTATCTGATGTTTGCGAGTGCAGCCGCCGTTGCCGCTGTGGTACTCCTGGCGCTTCTTCCGTTCGGTTTCGGCGGCACCGGTACCGGTGTGCCCGACTATGAAACCATCTCCCAGTGCACCAGCATTGATGAGATATTCCAGTCCATTTCAACCGATGAACTTGGTGTATATTCAATGATGAGTAACTATTACGGAAACTGATTCGGTTATTATGAAAAGAGGTCTGTTAGCATTGTGCATCATGTTGGGTCTCTCCTTCTCGTTGACCATTAAGGCTCAGGAGAGGGACGAAGAGATGATCAATGCCCAGCTGCGTTTCATTATGGAGAATGCCGACCTGAACAGAAAAGAGTATGACAGGTTTGCCAAGATCTACATTGAATACAACGAACAGCTTGCAAACCTTAACCGTACCCATAAACCGGGTGAATTTGAATATGTAAAAGAGTGGCGTGAGATCAATGACAGTTATCAGAAAAAACTGGAGAAAGCTCTGCCCGACTCAACCCGTTTCAAGATTGGAGTAGCCCAATGGCAGCTTGGGCAGAAAATATGGCAGGAGTGGGTCCAGCAGAATCAGCGCGACATGGACCAGCGTCTTAAAATGTGGCAAAATTGGGCTGAAGCCAACCGCCAGATGATGCGATCCCATATTTTCGACTATCACCAGCGTAACCGGCAAGAGTGGGAAAATGCTGCAGAGCAGCAGAGAGAGTGGTGGGAAAACTACTGGAAAAACTGGACTCCCGATTCAAACTTTTTCAGGGCTAATCCCGAAATGAGACGCTTCCATCCGGAGAGGTTCATGCCGCAATTCCCAATGAACGGTGGAAACAGGAGGGGATTCATGCCGCAATTCAATCATCCTGCGGACAGCGTAGGACAAAAGTAAAAAGGGCTGCAATGTGACTCCAAAGTTGGACGGTTTGACATTACAAAAGCGGTCTTATATTGCAAAAAAGCTCGGCGTAAAGTGCCGAGCTTTTTTGCATCAATTTTATTTGATAAATTTCTTGACCGTTACGGTCTTTCCGTCCCTTAAAATATATTTCACAATATTCAAACCTTCGAACGGAGTCGGTGATTCCATTCCCTGCGGATTATAATAAAAAGTCTCCACAACATCGGCCACCGTCTCAATATTTTCTATACCGCTTTGACCGAATATGGCGTTGACCGTAACCTGTTTGGTACCGGCAGGAAAGGTCATTGAGAGAGTCTCGTCCATATAGACCTTCTTCTCCGTTCCCGCAGCTCCCGTTGTTGAGACCTCCCATCCTATTACGTCAAATCCGGAGAATTTGGAGGCTCCGTCAAAGGTATATTCCCTGTCGGGAAAGAGTCTGCCGTTGAATCGACCGCCGGTAAGGGTCACCCCGTTAATACTTATAATCTGAAAGCTCAAATCGGTGGTATTGTTGTTTACCACGACCGGCACCGCCTTATCCAATGAATAATACTCGGCCAACTGTCTGTACATATCTTCCCAACGGGAATCTGTCCAGTTTTTCATCCTGTTTATCTCGTTTTCCCATGAGGACTTCCCATTCACCCGTTGAACCCTAGAGTAAAATTCATACTCGGGCTCAACCCGGTCATGGGCCCATGTAATCCATTTTTTCATATATTCCGGAGTTAAGAAATCACCCATATATACAGTAAACATGTCGAGGAAAAGATCCCTGTAACGCTCGATTGACATAAGCCTCCTGAAGAGTCTGGTCCAGTATTCGCCGTTAGCTCTCTCACCGCTGCTGATATTGCTTGGAAGGTTCAGGACCCAGTTCAAATACTCCTCATTTGCCGCATGACCCCATATGCCGAAAGCCCTGTCCACATCCTTTATGATCCAGCGCCAGCGTCCTCCCTCGGCAACCGGTCTCCACAGCGTGTTATTATTGCCGGGAAAATCGGTATTGCTCATGAATATGTTGCATATCATCATATTTGTATATTCAACAATATCCATAACGGAATCAAACTCTTCGTAGGTATGACCCTCTGCGCTGTAGAAATCGACAAAATCCTGATACTGCTGCCAGTCTCCCTCTTTAAGCTGGGCATTCTCTATCAGAGTAATATCCTCAAGACCGTTGTAATGAGTCCAAATATTATCCTCATTGCTACGCTCCCTTATATTTATCAGGCCGTCATATTTGCCGTTTATATAGTATATTGCCGGTTGATATCCCTGCCAGTCCAAATCGGTATTCATACCGACTATTGCCTGAGCCACACCATCCCGGATAAAAGAATTGCCAAAATCGTTTCCCGAATTCCTCAACATAATTGAAGGGGCACGGCGCGCCTCGGGGCGCGTGGTCGGCCAAAAAGCCTGATCGAAATAGTCATCGCTGCCGAACCTCCTGTGGGCATAAGCAATAAGGGTTTTCTGGCTGTTGTCACGGGTCCATCCTCCGGCTACGCGGACCTCACAGATCTGATTGATCCTGGGATTCAGACCCACTGTGCCGAAGTATGTAAAATTGGCCGGTCTGCGCCAATTGTATTTTGTCTCTTTAGTGTTGAGAGCTATAATGCCGTATTCGGGGCTGAACATATCAAGACTGTCATACACAAGCGATACGGTTGGCAGTGTAAGTTTCCTGGGATGGAAGAGATAGACGGCTGTCAGGGCATCGGGCGTAAGGTAGCCGTCGCAGAATATGGCAGCCTTAAATATGGTATTTTTATCAACATAGACCCCTGCCGATGTCATTATCTCACTTGTATCACAAGGTTCGGTGCCATCTGTTGTATATCGCACTACGGCATTGTTAGGAACATTCTCACCGTTGGACATTTTAAGTCTGTTCATTCTCATGTTTTTAACGAAAACAGCCTGATGATCGGGGTCGCCAAGGTATCCGGCAGGACTTAAATAGGGGTCAGGCAGGACGGCAAGGGGGTGTCCGCCTTCATTTGCTCTGCCCTTGGTCGGTTGAAATTCATAACCCCATACAGCATCGCCGTCACTGAGACGTCCGTACCCCACATTGGGTTTGAACATCACGGGCAGATGCACCGAGTCAACCAGCACGGCATCGGGAGTGTAGAGATAGACACCGCTCTCGGCATCGGTTGTGAGCCGGAAATCGGTATGTACCTCTCTCTCTACAGAGGTCACTCTGCCAAACCGGTCTTTCTTCTCCGAAACCACATAAGTGTCGGCTTTATCACAATAGATAACCAAATAGCCTTTTGCCGGAATTGTCACATCGGGGAGTTCATAACACTTACCGAATTTTATCTTCTTACCTATACGGTAACCCTTAAGCGAAACCGCCGCCGTGCCAGAGTTATATAGCTCCACCCAGCCGTCAGGATACTCCATAAGGAGGTCTATATCGCCTCCAACGGCCGATTGCATCACCTCATTTATATAGACCTGTCCGGTGTCTGCCGACAGGTTCAGGGTTGCCGGCAACATTCCTGCCGTCAACAATATGGTGCCTATAATTCTCATTCTCATTTGTTTGGATAATTTTATTGTGCGAAGATAGCACAAAAGAGAATTGTAACAAAATATTAATAAAA
>Ga0255343_1002371_pt1 | contig 22164 bp, 19 predicted proteins | sample wastewater_treat_4_FD_192413 | JGI IMG/M metagenome (GOLD analysis project Ga0255343, IMG submission 192413) | Wastewater microbial communities from Lulu Island WWTP, Vancouver, Canada - plant16 | ecosystem: Engineered > WWTP > Wastewater > Unclassified | place: Canada: Vancouver, British... | reverse complement strand
GAAATGCTATTTTTTGGTCTGTTAAATTATTTGCAAAGAGAATACAATCCAGAATCTTTTACCGTAGAGGTTTGAGATTTGCAACGGATACAGACCCGGATACAGCACAACAAAACCTGGCTAGAACCATGAATTTTAGATAAACTAGATTTCGTAGAAAATGCTGTGATTAGCAGGAGGTTTCGCCAATTACAGATATTTCTTTGATTGGATAAATATAGAAAATATTTCAAAGTTTTTGGGTGATGAGAAGTTTTAGATGAATCTAGAAAGTTCCCACACGATTGATGGAACTTGAAAATATTGTATCGCCACGACATTAGGAAAAAGAATTTTATTTTAGTGTGATGAATCGGTACGGATCAAAAAAAATATACAAAAAAATTGTTCAAATATATGTTCAAGAAAACAAAAAGGGTTATTTGTAGAGAAAAAATATCCTACGAAAGAGCGGTTCAATATTGAGCGAAATCAGCGGTTTTGTATCAGGATTTTTCTAAAGATATTTTAGAAGATTTCAAAAACAAGAATCCAGTTTCTTTGTCCTCCACGGTTTTGATCAACATTTCTCCGAAGCATTTCACAGATGATAATATTGAAAAAATAAAGAAATTTGTTTTGAAATATCCAGATCATAAAAAAATATTTTTCCCTGCAGACATTAATTTTGATAAGGGATTCTATTCTGGCTTGAGAAAAGTTATTCCAGATTTAGTGGTTTATGATTGGACGAAGCATTCTTTGTTGGACACTTTGAAATTGTTTCAGTCTTGTGATGCGGGGATTGGGTCTAGATTGCACTTTTTGTACCCATTAAAGGTTTTTGAGAAAGAGTTTGTGTCTCTCTCTAGTTCGGACAAGGTGAGTAAGTTCATTAAGTAAGTAAGACCACCCTACCACCCGGGTCAAAATAGACCCCGGGAGTTATCCCGGGGTCAAACAGCACCCGGGTGGTAGAGTGATAGGATAGAAGATGATTTAATTAATCAATAATACAATCCATGTTCATAATATCATTTGCGATATTTGTATTTGTTTTAACGGTTTTTGAGAATGTTTTTTTAGCATTGTTGCTGTTGATTCTATTATTACTTTGACATTCTATTGTTAAAAAATTCAAAAATACTGCTCGTACATCCTTGTTAATTACATTAGCATTTCTAATTTCTATTCTGTCTATTTTTGTCAAAAATTATAAGTACGATCAGGATATCAAATCTTTGCCCAATTTAGAATGAAGAATTTCGCGTGATATGGACTGACCTGTTTGAAAATATTTTGTAGGAACGGGTATTGTTTCCGATATTTATTCTTATCAAAAATACATTTTCCAAGACAATGCTGGGCGCGAATATTTTTTAATTTCTTCAAGAAAATTTGAAATTTGAGATATTTTGTGGCTAAATTGAAGGGTGGATCTAGCTTATACGGGAGCGGGAAATATTTTTGATTTTCAAAAGCAATGGAATGATTTTGTCAGCAAACCGAGCTTGTCATGACTATTTGATTATGAGTTCAATTACTCCAAATGGCTGATGATGAAAGGGTTTTATGGTACGATATATGGGCAAAGTTATTTAGTTTTCAAGGATGAATGTGAATATCATAATTTTGCTGATGATGTTTTTGAAACAGAAGATTTCTTACCCCCATCTAGCTTCGCACACAACTTCCCCCAAGGGAAGAATGTCTCGCTTGTGGCTCAAATTTATCCTCCTTTTTTAGCTCCGCTCCACAGTCTTTCGGGGACTAAAGGATTAAAAAAATCTCTCTACCCTCCTGTAGCCCCGCAATACTGCGGGGCGGTGCGGGGAGAGCAGCTCCCTTTGATAAAGGGAGACAATTTTTCTGGAAAAGGTAATGATGAGAACTTACATTCTCTTTCAGAGCAGAATTGCAAAAGCAAGATTTCTTTTATTCAGAAAATTAGGAAGGGCTTGCAAAAGATGGTAGTATCTGCCTACGGAGAAAATAAACAAGCTGGATTGGTTTTGTGAATGTTGGTTTGAGATAGATCGCAGATTCCGCCAGACGATTATCAATGATTCGTGAAATCGTGACTTGTCCACATTATCGCGGTTAGCTGATGAAATATTATTATGATAGTAGTTTTTTTGTGAGCGATTTTATTTTTTCTGCCTTTTTATGTGAGAAATGCGGTAATTTTGCTGACAATTATTTTGTATTCCATGATTTGTTGACTAGACAGCTCGGTTTTTAGAGCAACAGTGATGTGATGACTAGGAATGTTGGCACTTTTTTGGTGAAAAGAGATCAATATTTGGAGGGCGATGTCTATTGCATTCATTGTCATGTTGATCATAAATCCGTATTTTTTGGCTTATGATGTCGGGTTTTTGCTTAGTTTTTCAGCTATTATAGGAATAATTTATTTTTGAAAATTGATAGAAAATTGTGTAAGTTATTTCAATAAACCGTGAGCTAATAACGAAAAACAAACCACCATTACTTCCAAAAAGAAAAAAAATTTATTCAAAACATGATTTCAGAAATTTCTCAAAGAGTTTGTTACTCCTACGGTTGGAGCTACGATTGGAGTTTTGCCTGTGATGTTGTTTTTTATGGGAACGACAAATTTGACATGAATTATTGCGAACTTTCTTGTAGTTCCGATTGTTGCGGTAGTGATGATTTATGGGTTTATTAGTACGGTTTTGTTCCAAGCACTTCCATGGGAAATTCGACTTTGGCCAGAAAAATTGTTGTTGAATTACATCTATTTCATGTCCGAATTAGCACAGAGATTTGGGGTTTATTTGCATGCAGAAGGAAGTTGGATTAAGTATGTTTTGTTAGGATTGTTTATTGTTTGGTTAGTATTAGTAAGGATGAGGAGATAGACATTAGTCGTTAGTCGATAGTCAATAGTCGCTAGTCTCTTCCACTTGTGGCTGAAATCCCCCCTACCCCCCCTTGTTAAGGGGGGCTGTTTTTCCCCCTTGTGGCCAGATCCCCTCTACTCAGCACCACCCGAGTGTGAAAATTGACCCCGGGACTTGCGGGTGGTAGGGTAATCACATACCAAAACGATGAAAAGGCAAGCGAAAATGGACAATACGATTCCCATTTCCAAAACACAGTCCTTGATTGATATTAAAGCTAATTTTTTTCTTTTTTTTACTGTAACACTAGTCCCAAAGCTGTCACGATTTGTCATCTGATTCGTATAGCCATACAGAAGGGCAAAGCTTTTCTAGCGTAGGTCTATAGCACATTTGTTCACAGGTTTATGCAAAGAAAGATATCTTGTATCTCTTTTTTGTTTGTAAAAATCTGTCTACATTTGTCTTGCAATCTTCGTTGAAAAAGCTACCACTTCCTTATCGGTCTTATCGTATGGAGATACGATGAGTAGATCGGTTATTTGTTGGTCTACATAGACATATTTAGATAACAGGTATTGGTCGGTTTCACCTTTCCTAAACCTACGGGGAAAAAGAGATTTGATCTTTATCGCTATTTGTGTTTTGATAGTCCAACACATCCTACAAATTAGTTTATTTACACCGTGTAGATCCTTAACATTACATTAAATATATGGAGATATATTTTGTGTAGGTTTCGTAGCTAGTCTATAGGAGTATAGACAGCACATGTTATACAAAATGTTACTTCAAACTTGTTTTTCAAATTTGCTTGAAACCGGGGATACTTACCCCCAACTACGATAGAACAACTTCCCCCAAGGGAAGGATTTCTTTAGCTAGTTCTCATTTAATGAGGGAGATGGTTAATTTGAAAAAGGGGAGAAATCCCACTACAATAGAGCAGCTCCCTTTGAAAAAGGGAGACAGTTGGTTGTGGACGGATCCCCCCTTCCCCCCTTGCTCCCCGATAAATCGGGGCTTCACTTCGTTCGAAGGGGGCTAGGTGGGGAGAAATCCCACTACAATAGAGCAGCTCCCTTTGAAAAAGGGAGACAGTTGGTTGTGGACGGATCCCCCCTACCCCCCTTGCTCCCCGATAAATCGGGGCTTCACTTCGTTCGAAGGGGGCTATGCGGGGAGAAATCCCACTACTACAATAGAGCAGCTCCCTTTGAAAAAGGGAGACAGTTGGTTGTGGACGGATCCCCCCTACCCCCCTTGCTAAGGGGGGCTAGGTTTGGTGAGTTTGAGATGATGTTTTGGTAATGACATGAGATCGTTAATACACGAATTAACAAAGATTGTGGTACCTTTTATATTTTTTTTAATGTACACATGAAAACATTTAAAAAACTTTTTGCTTACTCAGCGATTTTCGCTTTGTTAGCAACAATGATGCCTACCTATGCTAATGCTGCTTCATACAGTGATGAGCTAACAGAAGCATACGGGTACGCAAAAAACAAATGAATTACTACAATGGCTAGCATAGATGATGCTGACATGTATGGTAATTTGACAAGAGTTGCAATGGCTAAAATGGTAGCCAACTATGTTCTTGACTTAGGTCTACAAGAACTTGATACAACTAAGGAATGTAAATTCCCAGATGTATCTGTAGCACTAGATACTGCATACGACAATGGTGTGACAAAAGCTTGTCAACTAGGTCTTATGGGGGTTGGAATTACAAAATTCAATCCAAATGGTATAGTAACTAGAGCTGAATTTGGAACAGTTTTATCTAGAGCATTATGGGGAGATGAAAATAATGGTGGAGACCCATATTACAAAAAGCACCTTCAAGCTTTGAAAGATGAAGGGATTATGAACATGATTGATAATCCTAACATGAAAGAAGTGAGAGGTTATGTAATGCTTATGATGATGAGAGCTGATGACAATTATGCTCCAGCTGTTGGATGTTCAGCTGAAGAATTATTGACTTGTATTTTAGCTGACGACTATGAAGCTTGTATAGCTGCTTGTAGCGATGAAGCAACAGAAGTTCTTCCTGGATTTGTAACAGTTTCTAAGGTTGGATCTACATCTAATTACAACATTGCAAGAAATGCTGTTGCTAAAAAAATTGGATCTATCAAATTGACTGCTGGTGAAAATGACACAACTGTTCAATCAGTAGTTATTACTAGATCTGGTTTAGGTTTGGTTAACGATATTGAAGGACTTCGATTGTCTAGAAATGGTGTAGATGCTACAGATATGAGAAAACCAACAACATCTAATCAAACAGCTACTCTTAGATTTGTTCCTGCTCTTGTAATGAAAGCTGGATCATCTATGGAATTTGATGTTCTTGTTAGCCTTTCTTGAGCTGAAAACAGTCATCATTCTTTTGCTGTAACTGCAGTTAACGTTAATAACGGAACATCTGCTGGAACTCCATTTGATTTGAGTTCAGTTATGACAACATCTTATACTGTTGGAAAAACTACAGCTACATTTGGAGGTTCTCAAACAATCAAAGCTTGAGAAAAAGAAAAAATGATAACTAGAGTTACTATTGAACCAAATAAAACAGCTACTATTAATGGATTTACAATTTCAAAGACAGCTGGAGAAGACTTTACAAAAGTTTTGGCTAATGTAAAAGCTTACTACAACAGTCAAGAAGTTGGAACTGTTACTGTAACAACTGATAAAGTTGTAGTTGCTGGATTGAATATTGAAAAATTAAACGGTGAAAATGCAGCAATTGAACTTAAAGCTGATGGTATTTATGTTGGATCTGGAAATTTCGTGACATACGAAATCAAAGATAATGATGTTGTTGCTATTGAAAAAAATACTAATGAAAGAATGAGAAGTGATTCTGCTGGTACTACACCTGAAACATTAAACATACAAGGTGTTGATATGGTTTTGACAAATAAATTAACTAGTTCAAAAACAGTTGCTCCTGGTACATCTAATGTAGAATTATATAGAGCTGAACTTACTTCAAATTCTGAAGTAGAAGTAACTGAATATACTCTTAGTTTTGTAACAGGATCTGGAGATGTAGACGCAACTTTTGTTGAATGAGAAGTAACTGCATACATCAATGGTGCTGAATACTCTATCACATCTGGTGGAAAATTGTTTGATAAAACTGCTGATAGATTTATTGTTGCAAAAAACAGCCCAGCTCTTATAAGAGTTGTTGGTAGTGTAAAAACAAATGCTCCTACAGGAAAAAACTTTAAAATGAACTTTAAAGTAAACACTGTTAAGAACATTTCTGACAATGTGTCATTTAATCCAACTGGAGTAGAAGTTGAAAGTTCAACAACTACTGTTAGCAATGGATCATTTACATTGACTAGACCTTCAAACGTTCCTTCAAACAAAACTGTTCTTGAAGGTTCTGCTTCTGACATGATGTACTTTAACTTAAGAGCTTCTGCAGAAGACCAAGTTCTTACAAAAGTTATTGTTACAACTAATGTATTTACAGGAAACAACACAACTGGATTTGATGTATATGCTTCAAGATTGGATCTTATGCAAGGAACTACAGTTGTTAAGTCTGTTTCTACTAACTTAAACAGTGGTGCAGTAGTATTTGATGGATTCTCTAGAACTCTTACAAAAGATACTACAACTCCATTTACAGTTAGAGTACAACTTAGAGGTGGTGAAGTACAAAATCTTGGATTATCAGTTAATCATACAGTTCTTACTGGAGGATTGGCAGTAGCTAGAAGTGCTAACACATCAGTACCTACAACTACAACAAATCCAAATCTTACTTCTGATACTTATCAAGTTGCAAGTAACATACCTGTTGTTACTCTTCCAACAAAATTGAACAACGAAACAACTCTTGCTATAGCTAATACTTCTAATTACGATGTAGTTATAACTTCAGTTAAGTTTGATATTACTCGTAATATAATTAACAATCAATTTGCTAATTGGGGTCCTAATGCTGTAGGAAGTTTGAAGGAAGGTAATACAGTTATTGGAACTGGTACAGCTCCTGGATCAATTACTGTTGCTACAAACATTTTGATTGGAACTGATACAGTTGAAAGAATCATAGAACTTGTTGATTCTCAAAACACAGTTACAGCTGATTTATACTCTGTTAAAATATCAGAACTTAAGTTTAAGTATGTAGACAGAAACGATAACACTAAAGTTTCTGATGAAATTACTGAAACTTACAATGTTTTGAAATAATTAACATTGTAACCAGACTATCACTCGTAGTCTAAAAAACTCACAAAAAACCCCTTTCCTTTCTCTTTCCCGTTCGCGCGGGATTAGGAGCAGGAGAGGGGTTTTTTTTTAAACCACCAGATAACCACAGATAACCACAGATGACCACAGATGACCACAGATGACCACAGATGACCACAGATGACCACAGATGACACAGATGAGCACAGATGACACAGATGAGCACAGATGGTGTAGATGGTGTGGATGTGGACGCTTGTCATAGTTTTTTTTGACAAAAGTGTTGCAATTTAATATTTTATTGGTATATTGATTTTGTTTATATTATTTATTATTATAGTAATGAATGATTTTTACAAATGAGATATTACATATAAAATAATAGGTTGTGCGATGAAGGTACACAATGAGCTGTGATGTTGATTCCCAGAAGTTGTTTATCAAAGGGCCTTATTGTTAGAGTTTCAAAAGGCTGGATTAACTTTTGAGAGAGAAAAAAATATGCAAATTCATTATGATGGGACACATGTATGAAATAGAAGGGTAGATTTTTTGGTAGACGAAGATATTATGGTTGAATTAAAGGCAACCACAAAAATAGAAGATGTAAATAAAGCGCAATTAATAAATTATTTGGAAGTATATAAGGTTAAAATTTGATTGCTTATAAATTTTTGAAATAAAAAGATGGAGTATTTTAGATTTATAAAGTAAAAGAAGTATTTATTTGATATTTTATTTGAAAGATGAAAGAGAATAATATCGCTTATATTGATGGTCAAAATTTACATTTATGATTACAAAGTGCATGATGGAATATGGACTACAAAAGATTTAGGCAATACTTAAAAGATAAATTTTGTGTAGAAACGGCATATTATTTTTTATGATATGTAAATGAAGAGTGTCAAACTTTATACGAAAGTTTGCAAAAAGCTTGATTTATAGTATATTTTAGAGAGCATTCACAGTCTTTAGAAGGAAAGAAAAAGTGAAATGTCGATACAGACATTGTTTTTGAGACCATGAAAACAATTATTGAAAATAAAAAATTTGATAAAATTGTATTAGTATCATGAGATTGAGATTACATAAAGATGGTAAAATATCTTATTCAAAAGAATATTTTTAAGAATATTTTATTCCCCAACAATAAATATTCATCTTTATATAAAAGCATTAAACCCCAGTACGGTATCAATTTAAGTTTATTTGATATTCGTAAAAAAATTGAGTATTTTAAACAAACAAAAAAAGAGATGTCCTAAAGCACCAACACTTTTTGGAATCTCTTTCGTCGTGATAACAATATCATTATAACTAAAAAAAATTAAATTGCAAATAAAAATGGAGATAAAAGTATTGTCGGTGAGGTGCGGTCAGGAAGTTTGGGCGTTGGATTGGGAGTTTGTGTAGAGATAAAGAAACATTTATTTGATATTTTATTTGAAAGATGAAAGAGAATAATATCGCTTATATTGATGGTCAAAATTTACATTTATGAACAAGGTCTGAGTGATGGTCAGTAGATTTTAGTAAATTGAGAATCTATCTTTTTGATAAATATAAAATAAAAAAGGCATATTATTTTATAGGTTATATGCAAGATGAAAATAATCGATTGTATACTAAATTACAAGAGGCATGATTTATTGTGGTTTTCAAAAAACAGCAATTACTTATGGAGACCAATAAAAAATGAAATATAGATAGTGATTTAATTTTTCATGTTATGGCAAAGTTATTGGATGAGGCGGATAAATTTGATAAAATATTAATAGTTTCGTGAGATTGAGATTTCAAAATACTCATAGATTTTTTAATCAAAAAACAAAGATTTCTAAAAATATTATTCCCAAACAAAAAATATGCATCTTCACTATATAATGATTTGATGAACGAAAACTTTGATTATTTAATAAATATTAAACATTACATTTCTCATTAAAATTTCTGAACAAAAAAAAGAAGGTACCTAAAGCACTAACACTTTTCGGATCCCTTCTCTATATTGATACAGAGATGATTATAACTAAAAAAAATTAAATTGCAAATAAAAATGGAGATCTTTCTGCCATCTGTTGAAAAGTATTATTTTGGTGGTATGTGGGAAAAGGAAAAAGGGTGGGGGAAAATTGTCACCTCCCTTTGTCCCGATAGATCTCGAACAAAGTGAGATCCCGATATATCGGGAGAGGACTCCACTTTGTTTCGCGAAAGGGAGACAGTTTGTTAAAAGTGGATTTTTCCGTGCGTTCACTTAGTCGAAATGACAAGCTGTATATAAATCCCTCTACATTAGAACAACTCCCTTTGATAAAGGGAGACATTTTTTGTAAAGAGATTTCTCCGTGCGTTCACTTCGTTCACTTAGTCGAAATGACAGTTGTATATAAATCCCTCTACCCCCGCAATTCTGCGGGGCGCAGCATTAGAACAACTCCCTTTGATAAAGGGAGACATTTTTTGTAAAGAGATTTCTCTGTGCGTTCACTTAGTCGAAATGACAGTTGTATATAAATCCCTCTACCCCCGCTATTCAGCGGGGGAGAGCAGCTACCTTCTATGAAGGGAGACAGTTTGTTGTGACAAAAGTTCCTCCCTTGGGGGAGGTTGTTTGCGTAGCTAGGTGGGGGTTTTACCCCCAACTACACTAGAGCAACTTCCCCCGAGGGAAGGATTTCTTTGTCTCCGTGCGTTCACTTCGTTCACTTAGTCGAAATGACAAATACAACTGAAATTTGTTCATTGATTCAAAGATTTATTTTCAGCTTGAAAAAATAGCTTTTATGTTTATAATTGGATTAGTTTTATCCAGTAACTAATGGGAAAATGTTCACAAATTATATTCATTCCTTATTAGACCAAACAGTATATTACAAAGATGAAGATTGAGTGGTTATTGCAAAAATCCCAAATAAACCATGATATTTTACTCAATGAGATAGTTTTGAGGATGCAAGATGAAATATGATCAATTTAATAGAAACATTGATGATAGATGATATTAAAAATGGGAAAATAGACTTAAAAAAGGATTTTACTATGAATAAAGAGTTTGGTTATGCCTAAAGTTACACCTATTAATGCTAGAGAATTGGTGAAGAAATTAAGAAAACTTTGATTTGAATGACCTTATGTGTATGAAAACATATGTTTATGATGAAAGATTGATATAGAGTTCCATTCCCAAATCATTGATGAAAAGATATTTCAAGATGAGTTGTAAATTGTATAATTGAATATATCTGAATTTCAGTAGATGAACGAAATAGCCTATAAGAGTCTTCCTTTGGGGAGATTTTTTTTATAAGTCTATAGATTTATTCATATTGCAAGAAGTGGAGAGGACATTAAATCCCTCTACCCCCGCAATTCTGCCCCGCTGTTTAAGCGGGGCAAGCGGGGCGGGGAGAGCAGCTACCTTCTATGAAGGGAGACAGTTTGTTGTGACAAAAGTTCCTCCCTTGGGGGAGGTTGTTTGCGTAGCTAGGTGGGGGGTTTTACCCCCAACTACACTAGAGCAACTTCCCCCGAGGGAAGGATTTCTTTGTCTCCGTGTGTTCACTTCGTTCACTTAGTCGAAATGACAGTTGTATATAAATCCCTCTACATTAGAACAACTCCCTTTACGAAAGGGAGACAATATTTATTGTCCTCCTTCTTTAGCCCCGCAATTCTGCCCCGCTGTTTAAGCGGAGCAAGCGGTGCATAGCATTAGAGCAACTCCCTTCTATGAAGGGAGACATTTTGCTGTTTCTCCTACCTGTAGCTTAAAAATTTCCACAAGCGGGGCTACAAGAACAGCACCTTAGAATAAAAAAATTTGATTAAAGCATACAAAAAATGCTATATAAAAAAAATCCCGAAATTTTTTTCGGATTTTTTATGATTTATGTCTAGTCAATTAGGAATCAAAACTCATATCATAGAGTGTGTATGTGATTCTTCATTTATAATCACCAGCTGGCGCATCACTTGGTATGGAAACATTGATGGATGGCTTGCTTCAATATTTCCGACCATTAGAGCTTTGTGGAGTACTGCTATTTTTGTAGAAATAGAGTTGTGGCTGGGTAATATCTTTCCAAGAATCCAAATAGGAGTGTATCAACTCCTCTTCTCATTCATCTCATTCTAGAATCTCTATAGAATTTCATTTCAATAGCATTCAGGTAATCACAAAATCATTGGGTCAATATAGTCCATCACATTGGATTGTGGTGTAATACCCAGTCCCATATCATTTTCTAAAATCTTCTACCCAAAAATGACCATCAAAAGTCTTTTCTATCTGGGATCATGCGGTAACATTTCCTAAATTTAGATTGGCAGGAGTTCAAATTACTAAGCCGTATTTCAAAACAGTTAGCTGAACCTCTTTTGTTGTTTGGGCTTGAGCCAAGACGATAGCAAAAAAAACAAAGAAGTATAAGAGTACAAATAAAGCCAGTTTTTTCATCACAAAAAATGAATTTTTTAAAATCAAAAAAAAATAATCAATACAATTGATATTGATTATTTCTCAAAAAGCAAATGTTTTTATGTAAAAAGTCTAAGTTTGGGATAGATAAAGAACAAGAAATGGCATACACATAGAGTTTTATATTTTCAAATAACGAACGATGCCATAATTTAGATTGGCTATATTATATTATGTGGCCTAGGATAAAATAATCTAAACTATTAGATTTTTATTAACCTAGACTTTTGTTTGTTTTTTTATTAAATTAAGCAGGCTCTGTAAATATCATATATCCACTATAAGTTCCTACTGGTAAGCTTGCAGGAATTGTAATTTGTATTTGAGTTGAAGAGCCAATAGTACATATTGTAAGCTCATCTTTTTTTATCAAAGTCTGTGTACTTGCAACATTTGTATATCCAGTTGATAAGTAAGTAGTTATTTGGCAAGCTCATGACCTAACTATTGGAGCGTTAACATGCTTAAGTTTTACATTTGCAGCAGGAATACGATGTGTTGCTCCAGTCCAAGAACCTGTTAGATTAGTTGATTGAACAGTTACTGTATTAGCTTGTCATCAATCTTGTTGACCTGCTAGTAAAGTACATTCGTAACTTGGTTGATTAGACACCACAACTCCAGTAGTATAAGAAGCTGGAGATGTCATTGGATTATAATTACCAAAAGTACAAGTATTACTTCCTGCTGTAATACTTAAGCTAACCTCTTTATCAGCAGCTTGAGCATCTTGAACACTTAATGTTATAAAACCAAGTGCAAAAAGAGCCACTATAAGGGCTCATAATTTGTATATTTTTTTCATTTTTTTATTTGTAACAATATAAAATATGCCCTAGGCCACATAATATAACATAGAATATTTGACTATTAAAGACCGTCTTCATCTATTTTCGCCAATACAATTATAATTGTTTTTTTTTATTTTGCAAATTTTTGGGCACTTTTTTTATAAAAAAAACAAAAAATAGTATATATTTACATATTCTTTGATAAACTCGCTTACTTACTAGAATCTCTTATTGTGCCAAAAGATAGAAAAACAAAAAATGTAAATATAGTTTGTTGTTCCAAAATTAAATTGGTTGTTTTTTTGTGTTATTTAATTGATATTTTGTATCAAAAGAATATCAACTATTTTAGTTGTATTGATCTTATCAAAAATTTTTTTTATTTAATTTTAAAAAAAAAGAAATGTCTATAAAAAAACCTTTGATTGGTCTTGTAATTTTTGGCTTATTATTCACAGGATTCTCTTTATCTGAAACTACTCCTACATGATGAGAAGGGGAAACCATTTCTCAATCTGATACAGAAATGCAAAACTCAGTTTGATCAAAATTAGGGTGAGTATATGTGAGGTTTTGCAATAATTGATTAGAAGATTTGACAACCAAAGTAAGCTGAACTATATGACAAATGGAAAAATGAAAAATTTGTATAGTAGCCCAAAACGATACTTCCAACGATGTAACAATAAATTTTTCATTTTTTAGTACAAGCGTAACAGATGCTTGACACACAGCATGTAATCAAACTATGGAAAATGTTTTTGGCTCTTTTATAGACACTCCACAAATACAGCTTGATGTGCCAGCTTGAGAGTATATTGTACACAACTTCAATATACAATTTCCTTTGTGAATAGAATGAAAACAGGAATGATGCCTATTTTACACCAATGCAGATGCAGGGAACACAGATAGGTCTATAAATATTATTGTGTGAAAGGCTATGTTTTTGGAGTATTTTGTATGAGATCCCGGAGAAGTAGTAAACGATTTACAATTAAAAATACTCAAAAAAGAGATAGTAAATAATGAATTAATAATAGAAGTTTGAGCTGAAAACCAAGGAAACATTGATCTAAAAACAGAATTACAGGGATCTTTGACCAATATATTCAAAATCAAAAAAGATTTTTCTACGACAGGAGAAGTGGTCAAAGTAAACGAAACTTTTATATTCCCTCTAAATTTTGGTCAATTACCAAATTACAAATGATTGTTTAATATTGATATTACAGCAAAACATGCACCGCATTTTAATTTGGATATAAGTAACTTTAAGATAGATGAATCTGTGTTGGCAGAAAAAGAAACTTCTATTTCTTCTTTTTATTTTGCAATTCCATGGGTTAGTTTGATTATAATATTAGTGATTATTATATTGATAATATTAGCAACTAGAAAAGGTAAACAAAAAGTACTTTATGTAGAAAAAGAGAAATAAGAAAACAACTTATCATATACAAAACCAATATTGAATGAAACACAAAATAAAAATTGCTAAAAACATTTTTTTTACAATCAGCATCGCTACTGGTTTCCTGTATTTTTCTGTTGGACAAAATATTGGGGATATTCATACCAGATTTTGCCAAGAAATCCCAAATAACGAGATGAATATCGTCACTCAAGCAGATAAAGAAACCGAAATTTGTATGATTTTTGAAAACAAATCAGAGTCTGATGTTAAATTGAATATAAATTTTGTGGATGGAGCTATTACTCCAAACGGAAATAGAGCTTGCTTGGACCCAGATAAAGCTAAACCAAATTTCGGTCAATATATCCTCCCATGAGATTTTAGCCTAGAAGTACCAGCCAAAAGCGAAAAACAACAAAGCTATAAAATCAAGTTTCCTGTATGATATTCAGGCATAAGTCATGGTTGTGTCTTGTATTCTATTCAAGACGAAAATAAATCGTTGGGAGCTATGAAAGTAGTTTTTAGTAAGTCGCATAGTATTGATATTTTGGTATGATGAGTCAAAGTAAAATCCAAAATCAAAGCTAAAAGGCTTAGCTTATCCTGAGATCAAATCCATAACCGAATAGTTTTAGATCTAGAAAACCAATGAAACACAAACCAATCCGTCAATATTACGGGAATTATTTCAAATTTTTTTGGCTATTCAGAATATTTTGAAATAAGTGATTTTTTATTAGAAGCTGGCAAAAGAGAGTCTTTGTCTACTCAAAACTTGAATTTACCAGACTACAAAGGATTTTTTTCTATAAAAATAGATATAAATTATCAACCACATTATAATTTTCATATCACAAATATCGACCAAACAACCGAATATACCGGCCCCGGGACAATATCTTTTTCCAAAACTTTAATTTTACGGAACTGGTTTTATGTAGCTGGAGGTGGGATAATAGTAATTTTGCTAATTATTCTTACTAAAAAAATTTTCAGTAGTAAAGACAAATAAAGCATCTTCTTAAAACATGCTTATTGACAAGCATTTACCACCTCATCATTCACCCCGCTAAGCGGGACAAGCATTTAACACTTTAACATTTTATCATTCACCCCGCTAAGCGGGGTTTCATCATTTTATCATTTTAACATTCACTCCGCTTAGCCACGTAGTACTACGTGGTGGAGCTGGGGCAAGTTTCATCAATTCATCACGAACGAAGTTCGTATTCATCCTTATTTTAATAACTACTCAGCATTTTGATCCTATCTTCTATACTAGGATGAGTAGATAATAGTTTGCTAAAAAAACTAGTAGACTTTGCTTTTGAAAATGGGTTTTCTATACACATAGCTGCTACGGTATCTTTTTGGATAGACTCTATCACAGGGTTTTCGCTTATTTTTTGTAAAGCACTAATCATAGCATACTTATCTTTTGTTAACTCAACACTACCAGCATCAGCCAAATATTCTCTTTTACGAGAAAGTGCCAGCCTAATCAAAGGGTAGATTAAATATCACAATAACAACAATCACAATCATATCAAAGGCAGTATATTTCCTCATTTTTCATTTCTAGATCTTCCAGAATATCTAATCAAAACCTGTCCCAATGTCCCAATAATTCACACAAAAACAACTATAATTATCATCATCAAAGAATCTTTGTTCAAAATGTGCGTTAGTTCATGTCATGCAACTGCTTCTATTTCAGATTTGTTTAATTTATTTAAAATTCATCTAGAAAAAACTATCCATCAATTTTTGACATTCCATCAAGTCGCAAAAGCATTTAAACTATCATCTTCTATTATTCATATTTTTGGTGTGGCTAGTCATTTGGAGATACATAAATTTTCTACAATATTGTAAATTTCTGGATTTTCTTTCCTTGTGATAGGTTTTGCTCAAGCAAATTTAAATATGATTTGTCTATGAAAAAAGAAAGAAACAACTCACCAAATTACTATGATTGGTCATAGTAACAAGAAAATGTTATTCGTTTCATACAAAGCCATTTTTCGTGATTGAAGAAAATATATTCATTCAGAACTATCTATAAATGAAAAAGTCAAAATTATGTTTGTAATCAAAAACAATAATACAGGGAATAGTATTAATAAACAAAGACTCCTAAATCTGTTTTGATGAATAGAACTATAAATTCATTTTGGCATCCCAGTTGTTTATTAAGTTTAAAAGTTGCATCCCCTACCACCCGTCCCGTAGTCCTACGGAGCGAGTGGTAGGAAAGAAAAAAATTCTAATATTGTATAGTCCTGCAATTCTGTGGACAAACAGATTAGTAAAGTTTGGAGATAAAATTCCTCCCCTTGGGGAGGTTGTTCTCCCCCGCCCCGCCCCGCAGTATTGCGGGGCTACGGGCGGGTAGGTGGGGGTTTTACCCCAACAACCCCCAACTACGATAGAGCAACTTCCCCCAAGGGAAGAACTTTTTTGTCGTAAAGTTTATAAAGATTAATAATTTGTAACTTTACAAACTTGCCGTAACTTTCTACTCACTTAGAACTGAACTTTTGGAACTGCTTTTTCTACTTCTGCTGTAGCGAAAAACTCTTCACGCCTAAACCCAAACAATTTAGCAACAATGTTTGTAGGGAAAGTTTCTATAGATGAATTGTATTCATTTACAGTAGAATTGAAGAATCTTCTACTTGCGGCGATTTTGTTCTCTATATCAGATAGTTCTGATTGTAATTGCAAAAAGTTCTGGTTAGCTTTTAGATCTGGGTAATTTTCAGATACAGCAAACAAGCTTTTCAAAGCTCCACTTAATGCTTGATCAGCAGAAAGTTTTTGACTCATAGAACTGGCATTCAAAAAATTTGTCCTAGCTTTAGTTAGATTTTCAAGAGTTTCTTTTTCATGTCCAGCATAACCTTTTACAGTATTTACAAGATTATCAACCAAATCAAATCTCATTTTCATTTGTACATCAATATCAGCTAGAGAATTTTTGATGTTGTTTCTAAGTCTTATCAACGAATTATACCTTAAAATAAAATACAAAATCAAAAATCCAACTAAAATAAGTACCATTGTGCTAACACTCATTCCTGCGCGAACAACTTCTCACGCTTCTACCACATTTGTTGTAATTTCTTCTCAAGTCATTTTTTTGTAGATTTAAATAATAAAAGATTATTTTTTAATTTGTTTATTTTTTTTACTGTATATTTTGAGATTTTCTATTTTTTTTGTTTTATATCATTCTGGCAATAACTGGCTAAGTGTTTTTATCTCATAATTTCATTTAAGATCAGCACTAACCATCCAAATATCTTGATCAGAAACTTGAGAAAACAATAAAATATATTGCAAACAAGCTCAGCAAATGGGTACAAGTTGGGTATCTACAGTGCATACAGCCCTAAGCTCGTAATGTCCATGAGAAACAGCATTGTCTGCAGCACAGCGTTCTGCACAAGTACCAAGCCCACTAATAGCGCTTTCTACATTGCATCATCAAAAAATTTTTCAATCCATAGTCAAAACACTAGCTCATATTTTGTGCATGGAACGATGAGCAAAAGCATTTTTACGAGTTTTTTTGGCTACTTTGATCAATTCTTTGATTTCTTTTTCTGCGAGAGGATTGTTTATTGGCATAGAAACTAATTTTATATTTTAAAACAACTATTTTCTTTTTTTCAAAAACTCTGTTCTCAAATAAACTCATTTCACTTCCACAAAATCGGGATCATCTGTAAGACGAATTTTCTTGATAGCTTCTCATTTTTTGAATACTTGTGAACTTCATTTTACCTGAAGATCTTTGATAGGTTGAACTGTATCTCCCGTTTGTAAAATGTTTCCATTACAATCTTTTGTTTCCATAATTTTTTCTTAGTAAATAAATTCTTACTTTTAGCATAAGATTTCCTTTCTCCTTTTCAAATGATTTTGATAAAACGAGAACTTATTCTATAAACCTTATCTTATAGATCTTATCTCATTTCTCCCACAGGTTCTCATTCAGCAAAACCTGCATTAGTCTGTACTCAAATAATAGCTTTTTCATTAAATTCTTTTAAATTACTAGCTCATACATAAGTCATAGCAGAACGAAGTCATGCAACAAAATCATCTACAATATCTCATACTGATTCTCTTCACTTTTTTATATAAATTTTTGAGTTAGAAATTCATTCACGAAACATCTCTTTTTTCAACAATCAAAACTTTGATTCGTTCTGATTTCTCAAATTTACTGCTTTTTTACTTGCCATTCCATAATTGTCCTTGTACATATTCCCATCATTATCATATTTTACATCTCATACTGATTCTAAAGTCCCAGCAAATAAGGAGCCAAACATCACATGATTTGCTCAAGCAGCTAAAGCTAAGTTCATATCTCTTGGTGACTTTATTCCACCATCCGCCCGTACAAAACCACTATGTTTTTTTGCTTCTTTTGCACATTTGTATACTGCTGTAAATTGAGGTCTTCATACTCCAGTTTTCATTCTAGTGGTACACATAGCTCCAGGTCATATTCATACTTTTACACCACTTGCTCATGCTTTAATTAATTCACGGGTCGCTTTTTCTGTAATTACATTCCCAGCAATTAAAGTAGCTCAGTTTCCAAACAACTTTCTAAATTTTTTGATATTTTCTATCATAGACTTTTGATACCCATGTGCTGTATCCAAAACAAAAATATCTACTCACAATTCAAATAACCTATGAACCTTTTCTTCAAAACCATTTATTCCTATAGCCACTGCTACATTCAGTTTTCCATTTTTGTCCAAAGTTGGTTTGTAAATACTATTTCTAATGGTATTTTTTTTGGTTAAGATTCATTTCAATATTCAATTTTTGTCTACAATTGGCAACGATGATATATTTTTTTCATCCATTATATTAAAAGCATCTTCGTTTGAAATTCACACTTCTCATGTAATAAGTTGTCATTTTTTTATATCTCAAAGCAAGGAAAATTGATCCAAATCCGCAAAATCTTTTGGGGTAAAAATTCAAATAGCTCTAAAATTATCATCTACCATTACTACACAATTATGATCTCTTTTGTGGATTATTCACATAGCATCCCTAATTGTGTTTTTCGCTTTAACCGTGATGGGAGTGTCATATTTTGGATTAGCACTTTTTACATGCTTTATAACTCTTTCCAATGTCTCTATGGACATATCTTGTGGTAAAACCGCTAATCCACCATAGCGAGCGATAGTTTCTGCCATTCTTTTCCCTGCTACAGCATTCATGTTTGCTACAACTATAGGGATTTCTGTTCAAAGTGAGTTTGTCGGTTTTATTTCAACTTCAAACCTAGATTTTCACTCAAAATAATCTTGAAACAAAAATACATCTTGATAAGTTAATTCTTCATTTTCATAAATTGGATTGTTGAATCTCATAATATACGCGTATTTTATATAAATAAAACAAGATTGAATATACGAAAGATATATACAAATTGCAACAAAAAATTTAAGCTAGTCCTTATGTTGTTTTTAGACAAGCATTTTGGCGTCAAAAATACTTGATTTTACATTCTACATTCATATATTATATAAAGTGCGTCACGCCAATGTTTTTTTTGTTGTTGTGCGGGTATGATGTAGTTGGTGTAGCATAGCAGACTTCAGCTCTGTTCGTACGGGTTCGAGTCCCGTTACCCGCTATTTTGTATCATTTACAAACTATATCAAAAACACACAATGCGAAAACAAATAATTTTGGGTTCATTGTTTATGTTGATAGGGGCTGTTTTGATTTATTATTCAGCGCAACTAGTTGATCTTTTAGGTAAAAATGCACGAGCTGAAAAATATCTTGGATGAACGAGAAATGCTATAGTTTTGTTTTGATTCGGTATTATAGTATTAGGAGTTTTATATATGTTTGGTGTATTAGATATGTGATCACCACTCAAATCAGATTCTGTTGGTACTTTTTAAGCATATTTATTTGTAGATTATTATCAAAAAGTTAATTTGCAATTTATATTGAGACAGGGTTTGTTTTGTTTTTTACACAAGCTAAAAAACATTTTTTTTGTTTTGAAAATCTGTTGAAAAAAATCTTTATAAAAAATACAAAAAATTACTCATTTTTATATACTATAAACATGTCATGAAAAAAACATTAATACTATTTTCAGTTTTGGGATTAGTTCTTTTATTTGCTTGATGTACATCACTTGAACAAGTCAATAGAAACAGACTAGAATTAACATCTCAATCCAGAGGCTCTAAAATAACTGCAAATCAACAACAATGACAATGATGATGAAACGCAAAAAGAGGACAAACAGTTCGTGGTTGATGACAACAAGGAATCTGACGCAATTCGTCAGCAACATGAATTAATCATATGAATCTTGTTGTGGATACATGACTTGATCTAACTCCTGAACAAATCTCTGAATTGCAATTTATTATAGAAGAAGAAAAGTTGGCACAAGATATATATCAAGTAATGTATGATCAGCGAGGCGACAAAAGATTTAATAATATAATAAAAGGAGAGATAAACCATCAATCCGTAATCGCAACAATTTTGGAAGCATACTGATTGGAAAATCCAACTGAGTGAATGTCAGCAGGAGAATTCAAAAATACAGAACTACAACAATTATACGATGATCTTATAGTAAAATGAAAAACAAGTAGCGCAGAAGCAATACAGGTTGGTATTTTGGTTGAAGAAAAAGATATTGTTGATTTAGAAAATATGATGCCATTGTTCAAAAATCACCCTTCTATAATACAATGACTCCAAATCCTTCTTAACGGAAGTAAAAACCATCTTCAAGCATTCAAAAGATAATTATACTACTTTGATATCATAAAATAATTTTAAAGTAACTTTTTTTATCAATCAAATCCAAATAAAAACCTCGCCTCACTTTTTCTTTTGCTTATAAAGCTAGGAAAGTCCATCTTTTTTTCTCATTTTTAAACAAGCATATAGAACCAAAGCGAGATTAAAAACAACCATTCTGTCGAAAAAATGATAAAATAATATAAAAACACTTGATTTTGCTTTTTATTTTCATATACATAATTGTCATACTTATAAGCAACAATATTATGCTGTATTTGTTGTTTTAAAATATACGAAGAAGTGGTCAATAGTTCCCTGATCCACCTGGACACCTCATAGTTAATTTTATTTTGAAGAGAATAGTAGAAAATTATTTATTGGCAGAGCTGTCAATTGCACCCCGATGTATCAGGGCGTTTCACGGCTAATATTATTGGGGGAAATGGATGGGATGATTTGTTTTTGTTACAGAAAGTATGAAAAGGGGAGATGGCAGAGCTGTCAATTGCACCCCGATGTATCGGGGCGCCTCACGGCTAATATTATTGGGGGAAATGGTAGAATGCATTCACTATATAAAGTATAAAAAGGGGAGATGGCAGAGCGGTCAATTGCACCCCGATGTATCGGGGCGCCTCACGGCTAATATTATTAGGGGGAAATGGTAGAATGCATTCACTATATAAAGTATAAAAAGGGGAGATGGCAGAGCGGTCAATTGCACCCCGATGTATCGGGGCGCCTCACGGCTAATATTATTAGGGGGAAATGGTAGAATGCATTCACTATATAAAGTATAAAAAGGGGAGATGGCAGAGCGGTCAATTGCACCCCGATGTATCGGGGCGCCTCACGGCTAATATTATTGGGGGGAAATGGTAGAATGTATTCACTATATAAAGTATAAAAAGGGGAGATGGCAGAGCGGTCAATTGCACCCCGAAGTATCGGGGCGCCTCACGGCTAATATTATTGGGGGGAAATGGTAGAATGTATTCACTATATAAAGTATGAAAAGGGGAGATGGCAGAGCGGTCAATTGCACCCCGATGTATCGGGGCGCCTCACGGCTAATATTATTGGGGGGAAATGGTAGAATGTATTCACTATATAAAGTATAAAAAGGGGAGATGGCAGAGCGGTCAATTGCACCCCGATGTATCGGGGCGCCTCACGGCTAATATTATTGGGGGGAAATGGTAGAATGTATTCACTATATAAAGTATGAAAAGGGGAGATGGCAGAGCGGTCAATTGCATCAGACTGTAAATCTGACGCCTCACGGCTACGTGTGTTCAAATCACACTCTCCCCAAACTTATATGGGCCCTTTAGCTTCCCGATAGATCGGGATTCCTAAAGTCACACCTGGCTAGTCCCGCAGAATTGCGGGATTGCACGCAGGAGGTAGTCTGTTAATAGTAAAACAAATTGTTGTAGAAGTTGTGTCCAAACTTATATGGGCCCTTTAGCTTCCCGATAGATCGGGATTCCTAAAGTCACACCTGGCTAGTCCCGCAGAATTGCGGGATTGCACGCAGGAGGTAGTCTGTTAATAGTAAAACAAATTGTTGTA
>Ga0255343_1002370_pt1 | contig 22167 bp, 20 predicted proteins | sample wastewater_treat_4_FD_192413 | JGI IMG/M metagenome (GOLD analysis project Ga0255343, IMG submission 192413) | Wastewater microbial communities from Lulu Island WWTP, Vancouver, Canada - plant16 | ecosystem: Engineered > WWTP > Wastewater > Unclassified | place: Canada: Vancouver, British... | reverse complement strand
TATCTTGAATTTAAACATCGAAGCGCCGCCTGCGATTTTTGCGCTCATAAATTCTTTTGTGCACCCCTGCTTCAGCAGAAGATTTATCAGTGCCGGTATCGCAGTATCGGCATATTTTTCTATCTGATTAGAACCTGAAGCTTCGGGCAGAAGGATGTGAGCCATTCCGCCGATCTTTTTGTTGCGGTCGTAGATGCATATTCCAACGCAGCTTCCGAGTATTGTCCTCAGCATCTGTTCAGAGGTTCCGATCTTCAGCTGGGCGACACCCACATTGACGAGTTCATTTGCCATCTTTAAAGCTCTTTTTTCTTAAAATTCGGCATAAGCCATTGAGTTCAGAATATATTAACTCATTTTGAAATTAAGTCAAGAAAATGTCTTGAAGATATATGATTAAAATCGATAATAATAAAGGAAGGTGGTCATTGACAGCTGAAAAATCAAAAATAGTTACGGCAGATCGAAGTAAAAAAGAAAATGTATACGGTGAAGTTCTGCTAAATGAAAGAAAGAACGAATTTTATAAATTCGAAGGAAGTATAGAAGTTCCGAGAATTTCGGTGAATGGAATCAGCCGTGATCAGAAGATTATGCTTTCTGAAAGAATAATGGAAATTATACCCGGGTTTTTGGATAATTATTCGGTGATTTTTGAGCCGAAACCTGCGGCCGAAACGCTTTTTATTCATTTTGCAAAAAAATATAAGGGCAGATTTTTTGATTTTATTCATCTTTTTAAAATAGATTTTAAATTTTCAGGTAATCCTGATTCAATGATAGAAAAAGGCGATAATTTCAATTATCCGTCCTACCGCACTGACAGATTTTATTATAAATCGTATCTTTTACCGGTTTATCCGTCTGATGATGATATCAGTGAATTCAAAACAATACCGCTTTTTAAGGAAGTTTCGCATAAAAGCCAGGATGAAGGTTTTTTTACGTATGCTCTTTTTGATGATATCGACATTGAAGTTTACGATAAAATCATAGCCGATTCCCTGGGTGAATTCACTTTCTCAATACCGCAGGGGATATTCCGGTTTTTACAGTATGCGTATTTTACTGCAGCTTTTACGGTGCTTGATCCTTTTGATTTTAAACTTAATGAAGCGGTTGATCTCTTTGAAGTCATTTTCGTAAGACTTGTTCGGGATAATGGCGTAGATATAAAATATGATTCTGATATTTTCAGTGAAAGTCTTGTTATAAAAGACGGAAAAATGTTTTTTGCGGAATCATTTATAAATAAATTTAACGGATATATCAGTAAATATTCTCTTGTTACCAATGAGGATTATCTGCTGTTAAACAGCTGGAAAGAAATTGAAATTACTCGTTAGCATTTTTATATTCAGCATCTTTTCGTGTTCAAATCGATTTGATACAATATATTTCAGCACAGATCCGAAATCATTTGACCGGAATATTTCATCAGAACTGGAATTTGATTTCCGGGAAGAGTTTTCCGGCAGTCAGAGTGTGAAAAATGATTATAAGACTCTGTTCAACGCGATATATTTTGAAGGCGATACTGCAGGTTTTTTTTTCAGCATCCCGGAAAATGCTGAAAAATCGGATATTAAAGTCTCATTTATAAATAAAGCCGACGGAAAAGAATACCCGGCAGACAGAATCGAAACCGGTGACGGGATTGTCTGGGGATTTTCTAATTTGGGCGGGTTGCTCGAAAAGTTTTATTATGACAAACTTTTTCAAAGAGTTGAACCGAATAATGGAAAACTGCTTGCGGAATTTATTCTGTCTGTCCAAATAGACTCGGGCGGTAGAATCGAGAAACTTAAGCGGGACGGAAGGCTCGTGGTTTATTACTGATTTTAACTGACGGGGCGGTATCCATATGTTTGGAAAAACCAATGACGGAATGAAGGTCAAGTTTTGGGGCGTAAGAGGCTCAATTGCCGTTCCGGGTGCCGAATATTATAAATACGGCGGTAATACTTCATGCGTTGAAGTCAGATGCGGCGATTCAATAATTGTTCTGGATGCCGGAACCGGCATCCGCGGACTAGGGATGAGTCTTCTTAAAGAGTTCGGCGACAAGCCGATTGATATCAATATTCTCATCAGCCACACTCATTGGGATCATATACAGGGATTTCCTTTTCTTCCGCATATTTACATTCCCGGAAACACGATAAATCTTTACGGCGGTCATACTGTTAATACTCTCGAAAAACTGATAATGGTTCAGATGCACCGCGAGTATCATCCCGTTACCATTTATGAACTGGCGGCGGATGTTAATTTCTTTGAACTTACACAGAATCAATTCAGAATAGGTGAAACTGACATACTTTTTACGCATCTATTGCATCCGGGGCTTTCACTCGGATTCAGACTTGTTTATGAAGGGAAGATTCTTGCATACCTAACAGACAATGAAATTCTGCCGAATAAGGATATGGCTCAGTATAACTGGGAAAATATCGGACATCTGATTAAAAATGCTGATATGGTTATTGCAGACTGTCAGTATTCAGAGGAGGAATATTCAAAAAAAATAGGCTGGGGACATTCTTCAATCAATCAAGTTGTAAAAATCTGTTCGGAATACGGTGTAAAGACTCTTTCGGCTTTTCATCATGATCCTGTTCACACTGACAAAGATATCGATAAAATGGTAAAAGAAGCGAGAAAAGACGCCGGAAACGGTCTGCGTGTTTACGGAGCGCGCGAAGGTGAAGAAATAATTCTATGAGAGAGTTAATCTTTTATTTAATGGATCAGATTCTATAATCAGTTAAAGTTAATTTTTTGTCTTATACTTTCCAAGTGTTTTAATTATTAGATCGCGATCATGTATCTTAATGCCTTTGGCGTTCGCTGCGCTTTTGGCTTTAGGGCTGTATTTTGAAGTCGTTATATAAATTCCGTTTTTACATTTTTCATCAGCAACGAGACCCGCAAAACGGCTGATCTGGCTTTCGGAAATTTCACGCGTGGTTCTGATAAAGAATATCAGAATCGGCGGTTCGTTGATTCTTTTTGTGTTGTATGCTTTGAAATAAATCTGGCTTGAGTTTATTATCGTTTTGCTGATGATGTTGTAATTCAATCTTGAAACAATTTCCGCAAGAAGAGGCTGAAGATCATCGGTGGTGGCGGAGAATATGGTTTTCATGCTTTCGTCGTTTACGATTGCCTTGTATTCCTCTAGCTTCATCGGAGTATTCTTGAAACTAGGGTGTTCGCTTTGTATTTTTTCCCAGTGATGAACTGCTTCCTGAACCTTGTTTTCCATTTCGTAGCATTCAGCAAGAAGATATCTGTAAGATAAAGAATCTTCATCTCTTGTTTTGAGTGAACCAAGTCCTTCTTCGAGAAGGGCTATGGCCTTGTCAAAATTGTCGGTATCGAAATAAATTTCGCCGATTTTATACATGCTTTTTATGTAAAGCTTTCTGTCTTTACGCGCGCTTTCGAACATTCTGACAGCGGTATCATAATCCTTTTTGCCTTTGTAAATAAGGCCTAAAAAATAATAACCTTCTTCAATTCCGGTTTGCTGAGGTCTTTCGGCAGCCTTAAGAAGAAATTCTTCGGAATTTGTGTATTCTCCGAGATTATAACAAGCTATTCCTAGAGGGAGAAAGCAGTCAAATAAGTTCGGCGATTTCGCGACTGCCTTCATAAGAGAGTCTCTCGCATCGCGGAAACGGCCCTGCTTGTAAAGTGTAATACCTACACGGTGATTCGCTTCTATATTTTCGGGATCGAAAGAAAGAATCATTTTATATTCTTCAACTTCTTTCTGCCACTGATGGGTAAGATTATAGAGTTCGGCAAGGGCTACATGGATATCAAGTTCCCGTATGAATTTGCTGAATTCCGGAAGTTGAAGTATCTGATTAAATTCAGATATCGCGAGAAGATACTGCTTTTGGTTGAAAAGAAGTCTTGCGCGGAGGTATTTTGCCGGAGGATAGTCTTTTTTGCGTTCGAGGATTCTTTTGACAATATCACTGGCTTCGGATTCATTTCCGATGCGGAAAAGTTCTTCCGCCTTTTTGATTTTGCCCGGGAGCTGAACAGTCCTTAAAATGAGCAGAAACCCCGCCAAAAGTATGACTGTTAGAGAAAAAACTATTACCTGAACGATCCCCATCTTTTATACCCCGGTAGAATAATGGAAATGTATAAAAAAAAAGCAACAAGTTTCCGCCAATTTTGAGTTACTTTATTTTTCTGCCAAAGAGCAGGGTTTCTTTCTCGGCGGTTTTTAGCACCGTGTTGCCGCCTAGCAGTCGGACGCGAAGTGCGATAAAGAATCGCTTCTCATTGTCATGTAAGACGGAAAAAAGTGATACAAGGTTGGCCATTGTGAGCACATGACCAACCTTGTGCTATATTTCAGGATGATGATGATCCAACGCGGGCATGTTGGCTGAAAGAGTTGAACCGAGAGAATATTTTCAAGGATAGTTTTATGAATTTATAGCACCGGCTCTGCCGGATGCTGTTGATGCTCAATCAGGATTTGATTGAAGATGTTGAATGGTATCTTTTTGTTTTTCAATTGACACTTTGGATATTGTTATATTAATTAGATACGTGTGAAAGAGGGGATTATATGAAATCTGTTCATATAGATGAATATATAGCAAAAAAGCTCGAAAAAGATCCGAATTCTATTCAAATATCGACTTTTGGTAAAATAAGTTTTAATAGTAATATTAACAGTTTAGCCAGTTCTGAAAACGGTAAAAAGCAACTTGAAGCTATTTCTAAAATACCGATAAAGTCTAATTAAAGGTCGATTTTGTTTTCGGCTCCTTTTTTATTAGCGGCTTTTATAGCCGGTTATCTTTTTACAAGAAATTTTGTAATTCTTACATATAAACTCCATAACAGATATAACTCACTGATTCAATATTTGTACGTGGCATTATTCAGTATAATTCCTGTTTCTATAGCCACAGTAATTTACACCTTAGCTTCTTATTTTGAATTTCATCCGATAGAGAAATATTTTCCATATTTTTATAATTTAGTTTTTAATGTCTTTTGCGGCAGAGAAGAAAATAATGCACATTTGTTGTCTATTATTTTAATAGCTATTATTGCCGGCTGGATTCCATATAAAATTATTTTTGAAAAGCTTTTAGACTGGATTAAACCAAATAGTGAAAGAAAACTTAAACGGATTATATCTTTACGGAAAACCGTTGAAAAAGTATCTTTGTTTGATTCATTGATGCTGAAATCTAAGATGCTGGATATGCCTATTTGTGTTACTTTGAGTGATAACAAGGTTTATGTCGGATATATCCGTGAAACTTTGGATTTTACAACAATTAGAAATGATATTGGACTGACTCCATTGCTTAGCGGATATCGGGATGAATCAACCAAACGTATAATATTTACAACCAGATATGACGAAGTAAGTAAAATATTAAACAGCAATAATTCTGTCGAAATAAATGATTCCTTGGAAATATTTCAAAAAATAATTCCATTTAAAGAGATAAAAACTCTGAATTTATTTGATGCCACGATTTATTCTGATCATTTTGCTCATAAGAGTAGAAAAAAGAAATAACTTCAGCTGAGCGGAGTCGGAAGCAGTAAAGGTAAACCGTACGTGAGCGGAATAAAATATAATGTGACCGGACAGAGAACACAGATAAATTACGGCAACGGAACCGGAACGAGCTACGAATACGACGAGCGGAATCACAGACTGAAAAGACTTGAAACGAGAAACGCGAAGAGCATATTGCAGACGATAGAGTATGAATACGACGATACCGGAAACGTGACGGAAAGAGAAAGCGAAATGCTCGGAACAGACGGACGGATGAAACACGCTATTCATGAATACGAATATGATTCAAGCGGAAGACTGACGGAAGGAAGCGGCAAAGTCGAGAAGACGACTGCTGGAATACTGAGGCCGAATATAGTGAGCTATAAGAGCAAGTACAGCTATGACACTATAGGAAACATACTCACGAAGACGCAGGCTGTGAACGGAGGCGAATCGAGCCTGAGCTGTAACGATACGTACACATACGGCGGAAAACAGCCGCACGCCGTGACGAAAGCGGGAGCGATGGTATTTACGTACGACGACAACGGCAACATGATAAAGCGCGAGAATACCGAGACGAAAAACACCATGACATTAGTCTGGGATGATGAGAACAGACTAATAAAGACGACGGACAGTCTGCACACGACGGATTACAGATATGACGCAAACGGCGAACGAATAATAAAGAAAAGCGAACTTGGAGAGACTCAGTACGTCAGTGCAAACTATATCGTCAGGAATAAGACTGTAATAAGTAAACACATCTTCGCGGGAAATCAGCGGGTCGCGAGTACCGTGAGCATGAAGGATAACTGCGGAACGGTGAGTGAAAAGAATACGATGTATTTCCATCCGGATCATCTGGGAAGTTCGAGCTATGTTATGGACAAGAAGGGGAACTTCTTCGAGATGATAGAGTATTTGCCGTATGGGGAGACACTGTACGATGAAGCAGCTACGGTGGATAAGACGGAATTTAGATTTACCTCGAAGGAGATGGACGCGGAGACTGGGTTGTACTATTACGGGGCGCGGTACTATGACGCGAAGCTCTGTAAGTTTGTCTCATCAGATGACAGAATAGACGGACTGTTTAGTTCCGCCGGGCAGAACATGTATATGTACTGCCACGGTAATCCGATTAACATGGTCGATCCTGACGGGCATGCTAAAGTGGATAGTGCTACAAGATGGAGGCTTTCCAATGTTATGGATAGAACAAATTATCCGGATTTACAGGTTGATCCAGGTGAAGGTTATAAAGATAATATTGAAGCGAAAGTACAGGCTTCAGTGAAATCAAATAGTGATAATATAGCCGCAGAGAAGAAGGCAATTGCAGAAAAACAACAACATCAACAAGAAAATAGTACAAGAGTTATAAAGCGCCTTATGTACGGTCTTAGTTCAAATGGAGGTTCATTCAGATATGACGAAAGTGTCAGAGCTATTACTTCAGATTTTGGATGGAGAATACATCCCACAAGAGGTGGAGAAAGTTTTCATGGAGGTCAAGATTTAATTTTTGGTGATGGATGGGTGAGAGCTCAGATGGATGGGACGGCGTCTAAAGTAGACAGAATGGGTGGTTATGGTCAAGCTCTAATTGTTGATTCGGGACCGATTGACGGAACACCAGGTTCTCCGAGAATGACTCAATTGTATGGACATTTTGATGAATTTATGGCACCTAATGGAAAAATTATGCCTTTGATTTTCGTAAAGCCAGGGGATAAAGTGCAAAGAGGAGATATTATTGGTATTCAGGGAATGACGGGAACAGCGACCGGACCTCATTGTCATTTTGAAATAAGAATTGGAGGTGTTGCAGTTGATCCTTTTGTTATGCCAAGAGCTGACACAATGTCAACATGGGGGCCATGATAATTATAGATGAAGTAAATGATGTGGAGGAATATTATGAAAAGAATTTGTATGGTATTTGTTATTTTTATGGTTATTTTTTGGGGAACAGTAAATGCAGAAAATGCTGATAAGGAATATGTTGCGATTGTTAATAAAGTTGTGGAGTTGAAAGATGGTAAGAAAGTAAAAGAATACAAATACCTTGATGTGATAAAGGTTATTAGAATAGAGATGAAAAATAAAAGGTATATTGGTTATACCGATAGTGGCGAAATTGATATGGGGAACACGAATTATATAGAAGATGAAAGTAAATATTTTATCAATAAGCAAGATGTTGGAATATATTATCGTGTAACAGCAGCAATACCAAAAATGAAATATTATCTTTTTGATCACAAAGAATCAAAATATTATTCAGAAAACTTGGATGTCTATTATGGAAGAGGTGTAGGGAAAAATAATCTTTCTGTTTTAGAAAACGTAAAATCTTTTATTATTCTTAACGGACAAAAAATATATTACACGCGAGAAGTTAATGAGCCCGCTAAGGGAGATTATTTCGGTATTGACCGAAAGGAGATGACTGTAGGAGTTGAATTGCATAACGGAGAGACTTGGGCATATATAACAGTAACATATACCCCAGCATATCGAATGATAGCATTAAAAACTGCCTTCAGTTTGGCTGTTGAGCAATTGAAAGAATACAATGAAGAAGAGGAATGAGATTCATGCATGCTTTCTGCGTTAGCGATCGAAGCGGTATTCTTTTGCGGAGCAAAAGATACAAGCGGAGAGCGCGGCGCAAGTATGCGTTCAAAGAAAGATTGGAGTGTTGAATCAATCCGTGTTGAAAATTCTTTCTAAAATAAAGACGAGCGCAACGTCCGTAATAAAAGCAAACGGAGAACGAATAATCAAAAAGAGCGAACTAGGAGAGACGCAGTACGTCAGCGCGAACTATATCGTCAGGAATAAGACAGTAATCTCGAAACACGTATTCGCAGGCAATCAGAGAATCGCGAGCACAGTCAGCATGAAGAACAACTGCGGAACGATGACTGAACAGAATACAATGTATTTCCATCCGGATCACCTGGGATCGAGCAGTTATGTGACGGATAAGAAAGGTAACTTCTTCGAGATGATAGAGTATCTTCCGTATGGTGAAACGCTGTATGATGAAGCGGCGACGGTGGACAAGACAGAGTTCAGGTTTACCTCAAAAGAGATGGATGCAGAAACGGGACTGTATTATTATGGGGCGAGATATCGAGATGCAAAGACTGGTGTGTGGCTGAGTGTAGATCCGTATCTTGAAATGTATCTGCCGATGACGCCGATAAGTGATAAAGAAAAAGAACATAACATGAACTTGCCGGGATTAGGCGGAGTTTTTAATTCTGTTAACTTGAATTTGTACCACTATGCCGGGAATAATCCAGTAAGATTTGTCGATCCAGATGGGAAACAGTCTGTTGATATTCTGAATATGCTATTTCAACGAATTGGAGTTACAACAGCAACTGAACTTCGCATTAACGAAGAAATTCGGAATTTAGAAAATACACCTTTTCATCCACATTGGTATGGGATCACTCTCTCTGCATATGCTGGCTTGGGGGGGAATGCTAAATTAGGAGTTTTATCTCTAAGTTTAACATGTTTGAAAATAAGTGCATCATCAAAAGCAGATGTAATTATTAGTTCTGGTATATTTGTTATGGTAGGACCAAGTCAAAAAGTTGGGATTGAATTTAAATATACCTTATTAAAAAATGGCAAGGTCAAATTCGAATATTCTGATGTTATTGGTATGAGTGGGGAAACATTGTCAGCTACATTTGATAGTGTTACAGATTTTGAAAACTATGAAATCGGTTTAGGTTTTGGTGCTGCTTTGGGTGTAGAAATTTCATGGAAACCAGCAACCTTGATAAAAAATATATTAAATAGTCGAAAAGAAAATAGTGCTAATTCTCAAACCATGATTAAAAAGGAAGATAATGAAAAAAAACAAATCCCAATTAAAAAGAAGTGATTATTTGTTTGAAATATTCGAAAAACGAGAATCTGTTTTTGAAATAATAGGTATAATTACTTCGATAGAATATTTAATTTCTATATTAGTGTTTTATTATTATTTCGAGATATATTTTGTGAATCTAATAATATCAAATACTCTTATAACATTGATAATTATTGCAGTATTGTATGCTTATCCAAGAACATGTCCAAAATGTAATATAAAAATGAAAAAAATACGTACAGTTACAAATCTAATTATTAAATGCGAAAAATGTGGTTATTCATATGCTACGATATATTTAACCAACTGGAAATAATGTGTAATATCTAAATAAAGGATAGAATAATAAATGAAAAAGAAATATTTTGAAATCACTTTATTGCTTAAAGACTTATTGGTTGCGAGTATTGTAACAGTTTTAGAGCATGTGATTGCCTTTATTGTAGCTTTGATATGTATATTATTATTTTTGCTTTTGAAACATGTAAGTATTGGAATTGAAATTACACCTGATTCTATTTTGAAATATAATATACCTCTATCTTTTCTTTTGGCATTTGTTTCTTCGTTAATAATTCTCTCTATTTGCCACTATAGAAAAATATCTCTTATTGCAAATGTTACATTTTCATTGATATTTTCAAGACTTGTTGCAATTGTTTTTTCCGGAAATCTTTTAGATGTTAATATTATTTTGTATTATTTAATAGCTATATTTGCTTATTTGGTATTTAAGTTTCAAAAATATTGTGATAAAAAATTTAAAAAAAGTGATAAAGATAATAATGTTGTCGTGCCAGAATCAAAGTGAAATCAAACTGAGGCGTCTAAATATCTGGACACTCAGAAGGGATTCATGTCAGCTTTGCTCTCTTTGAATAAAAAAAATCCCAACCGGCTTACGGATAAGCGGCCTTATGTCGTCATTGGAAAACAATGAGGCATAAGTATCCGGTTATCGGAAGCCGGGGCAAGGAATGAATGATAAAGAATAAATATAAACGCAAAAACTGAATGAATAGAAAAAGAACCTAAACTATCAGCCGAAGGCTGATACCACTCGAGCGTCCGTAGCATCCGGCAAAGCCGGTGCGAGGAATACGCGAGACAAAAGCCAGGAGTGGGATCTCACTGTCCAACGCGTATCGGCATCCTGCCCGCGTTGGATTCGCGCCATCGTGGCGCACAGGATGAGAAGCGGCCGTGTGCTCACGATGAGCACGAGCGAGGCGATGACAGGATGTCATAATCGCCGAGGATGAGCTCCTCGTCCCTTTGAATATTATCGCATGATCCATGCGAAACCGGATATCAAAGGTGCGTAGCACCTTTTTTTTATTTTGCATGACACCATGCAAAAAACGGATACTAAAGGCAAAGCCTTTGATTGTATTCCGACACTCGGGAAAGCGTGAGGGATTGCGCGGAAAGGCGGAACGCCTTGAAGCAAAAGCCCGACCGTGCATGGACGGTCAGAGAAAAGTGAAAAAGAAAGAGGCGCGGGCACGCCCGACATCTATAGAAGCCGGAGGCGAACTCAATTTAAAAGGCAGTATTATAAGTATATTCATAAACGACGAAATGAAATGGCCAGCTCAGTATGAGGTAGGGATTGCTATTTGACCTATTCGGATACCTTAAAGAATTCCATTTGTTCACGCATAAGGGTGGATTGTGCTGATATTTCTTCAGCTGATGATGCTATTTCTTCGGCAGCTGATGCTGCGCTTTGTGTCTGCTCATTTATCTTGTCCATGTTTTTTACCATCTCTGAATTCGTTATGGACTGTTCTGATGTTGCTTTTGAGATGCTGTCTGCCATTTCTTTGACTCTCTGAGTGTCATTTAAAACACCTATGCTTGCAGCATTCTGTTCCTTTACCGAAAGGGTAATTTTGCGGACTGTTTCCTCGGTGATGTTTATGTATTCGAGAATATTTTTAAGTGCCTCGGATGTAGCAAGTACCTGACTTCTTCCGAGTTCGACTTCCTTGCGTCCTGTTTCTACGAGAAGACTGATTGCGTTAGTGCTTTCTGCCGTCTGTACTGCAAGCTTGGTTATTTCTTCCGCTACTATTGCGAATCCTCTGCCGTGTTCGCCTGCGCGTGCTGCCTCAATTGCCGCATTAAGGGAAAGAAGATTAACCTGCTCGGATATGCCTCTGATAAGATCGACAACATCTGCGATTTCTGCGGTGCTTCTGTCGATATTATTCATTCTTTCTATTGTGTCAGTCATCAGCTGGTTTCCGGATTCAGCTTCATTTGTCGCTTTATGCGCAGTAGCCACCGCTTCTTCTGAATTATTCGCGACTTCATTGACCTTGACTCTCAGATTCTCCATTGATGAGTATGTCTGGTCTGCAAATTTTGACTGTTCCTTCGCATTAATAGCGATACTGTTTATAGAAGCTGAAATTTCCTCAAGTGCTGATGTGCTTTGTTCAACCGAAGCTGCCTGCTGTTGAGCTCCGTCTGCGAGAAGGTTGCTTGTCGCAGAAAGTTCTTCTGCTGATGCTGAAAGCTGGTAGGATGAATTGAGTGCACGGTTCATAACTTCCTTTATTTTCGAAAGGAATACATTGAAATTTCTTATGAGTTCGCCGAACTCATCTTTTACAATATCATTGCTTGTAACGGTGAGGTTTCCTGATGCGATTTCATGAAAAAGATCAATAGTGTTGTGAATGGGTTTTGAAATACGGTTGGTTATCTGCCATAGAATGAAATATATAACGATTGATATCAGAATTATGAAAAGCATAAACACAATTAGAGATTTGTCCGAACCTTCGAGCATTTGCTGATTGTTTGCGATTAATAGCAGAAGCATGCCGTTTTCATTGAGAGTTATTTTCATTGCGGTGCTTCTTTTTGACTGAAAACTAATCTGAAATGACTTTTTATCTTCCGAATCCATTATAGCTTTTACATTTTTGAATTCGGCATTGTCGGTTATATCTTTTCCTATCGTTTTATTTATTAAATTGTCATCTCTGTATATGTATATGCTTCCGTCTTTCGAAAGAAGCATGAAATCAGTGCCTCGGTAATTGTCGTCGATAAGCTCGGTTTTAAGATAATCCAGTGTAATTGTAGCTCCGAGAATGCTTGTTGTTTTTCCATTTATTTTGAGAGGAACAGCGCAGACTATTACATTCTTGTGAGTAACTTTGCTTTTAAGCGGTTCGGAAATCATAGATTTTCCGGTTTTCATAATGTTCTTGAAATATTCCCTGTCAGAAATATCAGCCTCGCTTCCTGCGCTTGTATAAATTCTGCCCTTGCTGTCGGATATGAAGAACATTTCGATCATGGGATTTTTGCCGTTTACTGCGACATTTTCAAGAAATTGCCATGCAGTCTTTTGGTTTATCTCGGTTTTGGCTCCGGCTGCGTATGCTGATAACTCGGCAATGAATCCTTTTAATTGAAGATCCATGAATATTTTTTTCTTTTCAAGAACTATCTGGGATTCTTTTTGAAAAGATTCCTGAACCTTTAGGCTGTTGTTTTTGTATATCTGGGCGCTGACGAGTGTAAGAATCAGAAAAATTGATGAAAGAATCGGTATAAGAAATCTGTAGAGCAGTTTCAGCGGTTTAAATTTGATGTATCCGGCAAGCGGATAAAGCATAATTTTTGAAACAAAATAGAAAGAGGTGCAAAGAGAAACGGCAAGAAGTTCTCCGAGCATGATATTGTATGCAGCTTCTGTCGGAGTTGAAAACGCTCCGTAAAAATACCCCGTAATGGAAGCTATAGCCGGGCTAGCTGCACATGAGAGTACCAGGAATGCGCTTCCCCTGAATGAATAGGAGTTTATGAATTTTTCTTCGTTTTTTTGAATGGTGCTGAAACCGGATTCGGTTAATTTTATCAGTACTTTTTTCAATTTATTATGAAGTATGAAAAAAAGCCCGCAAAAGAGAATTATATTCGGCGGAAGTGCTATTGATGCTGTTTTTAAAATCCGAATGAAGTCGGAATTGCCTGTTAAATAAAGAATAATGGAGAAATATAATGCAGTATGCAGTATAATGACTGATAAAAACAATCGGGGAAGGCGTACCAGCTTTTTGAGAAAAGAATAATCCACTAACTTTCCTCCTTCGGAAACGCTGCGGAAGCAAAATATTGTATTATATTAGCATGCCGCATCAAAAATTACACTAAAAAATACGGTTGATTTTGGCAAGCAATAACTTGCCCGATCATTGATTGACTTAATCTGAGGTCAATGCCTGAATTCAATGTTGAGGAAAACAGACAAATATTTTTATTGACGCTATTATTCGGTACTAATTTTACTGTTTATATTAGAAAAACAGTTTGTTTTATCAATTCCGATTATCAGGAGACGCCCGCAAATGGCTAAAAAAGTTTACCTCGGCATGACGGGGGATATTATTCATCACGGTATTATCAATATTATCAGAGAAGGGGCGAAATACGGCGATCTTATAGTGGGATTGCTTACCGACTCCGCTATTGTATCTCACAAAAGACTTCCATATCTGACCTATGAACAGCGTAAAGAAGTTGTTGAGAACCTCAAATTCGTTTCAGAGGTTGTGCCTCAGGAAGAATGGAGCTATGTTAATAATCTCAAAAAAATCAAACCGGACTATATAATTCACGGAGACGACTGGAAAACAAATTATCTTTCCAAAATACGCGACGAAGTTTTTGAAGTTATGAAAGAATGGGGCGGACAGGTTATTGAGGTTCCTTATACAAGCGGGGTTAATTCAACCGCCTTAGTTGATAACGCGAGAACAATCGGAACGACTCCCGACGTCAGACTCAAGTCTCTCAGAAGACTTATTTCCGCGAAGAAAATTGTAAGAATCATGGAAGCTCATTCCGGTCTCAGCGGGCTTATAATAGAAAATGCTGAAATTATGAAGGACGACGGAATTCACAGTTTTGACGGAATGTGGTCTTCAAGTCTTACAGATTCGACAGATAAGGGTAAGCCGGACATCGAAGCAGTCGACCTTACTACACGAATTCAGGGATTAACCGAAATTCTTGAGTGCACAACCAAGCCGATCATTTACGACGGAGATACCGGCGGAATCGCCGAGCATTTCGTTTTTACAGTGCGTACCCTTGAGCGAAACGGGGTTTCTGCTGTTATAATTGAAGATAAAGTCGGTCTCAAAAAGAATTCACTTTTCGGAACCGAAGTTAAACAGGAACTTGCATCAGAAGAAGAATTCTGCTATAAAATCAGCGAAGGTAAGAAAGCCCAGATTACCAAGGATTTTATGATTATCGCCCGTATTGAAGAAATCATCGCGGGACGTTCTGTCGATGAAGCTTTGACAAAAGCTTTTGCTAGTGTGCACGCTGGTGCAGACGGAGTAATGATTCACAGTAAGGATAAAACAGGTTCGGACATAAAAGAATTTTGTCAGCGCTTCCGCAAAGAATACAAGAATATTCCGCTTGTTCTGGTTCCTACAACATATAATCAGTTTACAGAAGATGAGCTTGCGGAGTGGGGTGCGAATGTGATAATTTACGCAAACCACATGCTGAGAGCATCTTATCCGGCGATGTTAAAATGCGCGGAAACCATTCTTAAATCAGAGCGCTCTCTTGAAACAGACGAAATGTGTATGTCTATCAAGAAAATCCTGGAACTTATTCCTGGAACAAAATAAGGATTGTATATGATTAAACCTGATATTTTTTTTGAACTTCTTAAAAATAACGGAACCGATTTTTTTACCGGAGTGCCTGATTCTCTGTTGAAGAACTTTTGCGCTTATGTAACGGATAATTCCCCGGAATCTTCACATATCATAGCTGCAAACGAAGGATGCGCAGTCGGACTTGCTTCGGGCTATTATCTTGCTACTTCAAAAATTCCCCTTGTTTATATGCAGAACTCAGGACTCGGTAATACTGTTAATCCTCTGCTATCATTAGCCGACGGTGCAATTTATTCTGTTCCGATGGTACTTTTAGTCGGATGGCGCGGTTTTCCTGGTGTTCATGATGAACCTCAGCACGTAACCCAGGGGAAAGTTACATGCGATCTGCTTGATGCTATGAAGATTCCTTATGAAGTTCTTGAAGGCGATGAAAATGAAATCGCTGAAAAGATTAAAAAGTGTTATGATTACATATCAAAAAATAATACTCCTTTTGCATTGATAGCAAAAAAAGATTCTTTTGATGAATATAAACTCAAAAACAACATTCCTGTTGAAGCCGAAATGACACGTGAAGATGCGATTGAAAAGATAATTCTTTCAGCAAAGTCAAACTCCGTTTTTGTATCAACCACAGGCATGGCTTCACGCGAGTTGTTCGAGCTCAGAGTAAAACACGGCATGGGGCATTCTTCTGATTTTCTGACTGTGGGAAGCATGGGGCACGCGTCTCAGATCGCTCTGCCGATCGCAATGAATAAACCTTCACGCACCGTGTTCTGCCTCGACGGCGACGGTGCATCAATAATGCATATGGGCGGCATGGCGATAATCGGCAACAGAAAGGCTCCGAATTATGTTCATATAGTTCTCAATAACGGGGCCCATGATTCTGTCGGCGGTCAGCCGACTGTCGGTCTTAATATCGATCTTTGCGGAGTGGCAAAATCGTGCGGTTACGAGAACATTATTTCTGTTTCAACTGCATCAGATTTAGAAAAAACACTTTCATCCGATGCTGTCGGAAAGAAACTTACTTTTATTGAAATTAAAGTCAAAAAGGGTGCGCGTAAGGATCTCGGACGTCCGACATCGACGCCAGCTGAAAACAAAAAAGCGTTTATGGAGTTTCTGAATGATTAAACAAGCTGTAATTCTTGCAGGCGGACTCGGTTCAAGATTCGGAAACCGTACTGCTTGTATGCCTAAGGGTTTTATCGAAATTGACGGAATCCCAATGGTTGAACGTTCCGTCATCAAGCTTATTGAATCGGGCGTTGAGAATATCATAATCGGAACAGGCCACTGCAACGAATGGTATGACCGTCTTGCGGAGAAATACAACTGTATTACAACTGTAAAAAATGAAAATTATGAAAATACAAGCAGTATGGGAACTCTTGAAGTCTGTGTTCCTTTCCTCAAAGGAGATTTCCTTCTTCTTGAAAGCGATCTGGTGTATGACAAGGTTGGACTAAAAGTTCTCATTAATGATCCGCGTAAAAATGTTATTCTTGCTTCGGGGCAGACCAACAGCGAAGACGAAGTGTATCTTGAGAGCGCAAGCGACGGCATTCTTCTCAAAGTGAGCAAGGATCATAACAGACTTGGAAAAATCTGCGGCGAGCTTGTAGGTATAACAAAGCTTTCACTGGATGCGTTAAAGGCGATGAATGATTATTACGTGTCTCATCGTGCTGAACTTCCGAAGCTTGACTATGAACATGCTATGGAAGCTGTCGCTGAAAAAGAGCGGATTTATATGCGCCGCGTTGAATATTATGCATGGACTGAAATAGACGGCGAGGCAATGCTTGACCGTGCAGTAAGAGATGTATGGCCGCGAATAAAGGAAAATGAAGCAATTCACGAAATACGCCGTGAAGTTCTTTTGAATCCGGGACCTTCAACTACTTCCGACAGCGTGAAATATGCTCAGGTTGTTGCCGATATTTGTCCGCGTGAAATGGAATTCGGAAATCTGATGGAAGAAGTCAGAGATGATTTGACGGCTTTTGTTGCCGATCCGTCTGAATACACAACAGTAATGTTCGCCTGTTCCGGTACTGGTGCAGATGAAGCTTTGGTTTCTTCGTGTGTTCCGCCTCAGGGAAAGCTTCTTGTCGTCGACAACGGTTCTTACGGATCGCGTCTTGCGAAAATAGCCGAAATCTATAAAATAGATATGACGGTATTCAAAAGTTCGACATATGAACCGATTGATATTGCGAAACTTGAAGAAGAATTTAAATCCGGTAAATATTCAGCGCTAGCAATCGTTTACCATGAAACAACTACAGGCCTCCTTAATCCGCTTGAAGTGATTTGCCCGATGGCTAAAAAGTACGGCATGATAACTATTGTTGATGCTGTAAGTGCGTACGGCGGAATGCCGATGGATCTCAAAAAGCTAGGCATTGATTTTATGGCCGCTACATCAAATAAGCACATTCAGGGAATGGCCGGAATAGGTTTTGTTACCTGCAGAATAAGCGAACTTGAAAAACAGAAAAGCTGGCCTATGAGGAATTTTTATCTGAATCTCTATGACCAGTATCAGTATTTCTGTGAAACAAAGCAGACTCGTTTTACTCCGCCGGTTCAGACTTTTTATGCGCTCCGTCAGGCGGTTATTGAAACTAAAATTGAAACTGTTGAGAAACGTTACGAACGATATACTGAATGCTGGAAGATTTTCGTTGATGCTGTAAAGGAGATCGGACTCAAAATGCTTGTTAAAGAAGAGCATCAGTCTCATTTTATCACGGCTGTATTAAATCCTGAGACAGATAAGTACTGTTTTGAAAAATTTCATGATTACGCGCGCAGTTTCGGATTCACTATTTATCCGGGTAAACTTGGCAATATTAATACGTTCAGAATAGCAAATATGGGCGATATCAGACCGGAAGAAATGAAAAGATTTACCGTAGTATTAAAAGACTACATGCGTTCAATCGGTATCTGAAACGGCTTGAGCTAATATTATTGACAAATTCAGCATGGAATTTGTCAATAATGCGCCTGTACTTTGCAGTATAATCTGCATAGCAGAAACGAATCCATGTGACTAGAGGTGCGATTTTGAATATATTATACATGATTTTCTGTTATCCGATAGAATTGCTGATGGAGTTTCTTGCGGGGCATTTCAACTCCCTTATCGGCTCACAGGGTTTTTCCCTCATTCTTACAAGCTTTTCTATTAACATAATAATGATTCCGGTGTTCTGGTATGCTGAAAAGCTTCAGCAGCGTGAAAGAAATATTCAGGCGGAAATGAAGCCTAAAATTGATGAGTATAAGGGCGTTTTCAAAGGATATGAACTTCATCTTTATATCTCCAACATTCATAAGCAGTACAATTATCATCCGATATATGCTTTCAGATCCCTTCTGGGACTTTTCATTCAGCTTCCTTTTTTTGTTGCAACGTATCACTTTCTTTCGCATTACAGCGCCATTAAGGGAGTGCCTTTTCTTTTTATTTCCGATCTCGGAAGCCCGGACATGCTTCTTCCTCTTTTCGGAGCAGGTGTGAACGTTCTGCCCTTTGTGATGACTGCTATAAATCTAGTTTCTAGTTTTGTTTATGGGAAAATGCTCTCAAAAATGGAACGGATTAATATATATGTAATCGCAGTGCTTTTTCTTGTTCTGTTGTATACTTCACCGGCGGGGCTTTTGCTTTACTGGACGTGCAATAATATTTTCAGTTTCTTCAAGAGCGTGGTGTTCGTGAAACTTCTGCAAAATCAGAAAAAAACGGCACCGGCTCTTTGATGATGCTGAATAATACAAAATAACGGGGTTTTTATGTATCACCTGATAATGTTGTCTCTTTTGCTTTTTGCTGTTACTCCATCCAATGTATATGCGTATCTTGATCCGGGATCCGGAAGTATGATCGTATCTGTTATAATTGCGATGGTTACAATTCTTATTTATGTTACTAAAAGTTTTATTTACGGAAAGATGAAATCACTCGGCAAGAAGAGCGATATGCCGGATATTAAGCGTGAATACAATGTTGTAGTTTATTCCGAAGGCGGACAGTACTGGAATGTTTTTCATCCGATTTTGAGAGAACTGGATTCTCGCGGCATTCAGACTATGTTTTTTACAAGCCGCAACGATGATCCGGGTCTTGCTCAGGAGTTTACCCATGTTGAAAAGAAATTTATCGGTGAAGGGCACAATGCTTTTTTTGTTCTCAATAAACTTAAAGCAAAAATGATTCTTATGACTACTCCGGGACTCGGCGTTCTTCAGATAAAAAGAAGTAAGGGTGTTAAGCACTATTCTCATATCACTCACGCAACCGGAACATGCTTCAGTTATAAGGCTTTTTCTCTTGATTATTTTGACAGCGTTTTAGTAGGCGGAACTGCAGACAGGGATCTGATTGCTGAGCTTGAAGAAAAACGCAGATCTCAGAAAAAACAGGTTGAAATGATCGGTTCAACCTATCTCGACGAGCTTCGTATAAAACTTAAAAACAGCGGTTATACATATAATATGTTCGGTGAAAAAAAGACTACGGTTCTGGTTTCTCCGACATGGGGAAGTCACGGTCTTCTTTCAAAGTACGGTCAGAAACTTCTAAAAACTCTTTCTGATTGCGGTAAATTCAATATCATTGTCAGACCTCATCCTCAATCGTTTATCTCTGAAAAGAATCTTATGGACGAACTTATGAAAAACTTTCCTGAAACGGAAAGCCTTAAATGGGACAGGGAGAAGGACGGTCTGAATTCAATGTTCCATTCTGATATAATGATAAGTGATTTTTCGGGTATCATTTTTGATTATCTCTTTCTTTTCGAACGTCCGGTTCTGACATTTAAATCGCAGTTCGAAAAACGCGGCCGGGAAGCAATGGATTTGAAAGATGATTCTTATGACATCAAGCTTCTTGACCGTATCGGTAAAACTCTTGCTGAATCGGATATTTCTGAAATAGTTTCGCTGATCAATTCGAGCATTTCAGAAAAACAGGCTCTTAGCGCGGTTGTAAAAGAAGCCGAAGACGCTCTTGCGAGACATCCCGGCGAAGCCGGTAAACGAGCTGCTGATTTTATTCAGTCGGTTATAAAGACAATCTGATTATTTCACGGTACGGTGATTATGATAAATTTCCCTTTTTCAGGAAGTGTTGATATTTTTATGAAAAGAATGATGCAGAGGAATTTGTCTTCATTATTCTTTAACATAGTTGTTTTTAACGGCATCATTGCTTTATATTCTCTAGCCTCTTCGGTGTTTATTCCTTCAGGGGTTAACGCACTTTTTACTTCTTATCTGATTTGGATTTTTTCCGGTATTACAGCTTTTTTGGCGGTGATATTTATTCTCTGGAAAATTATCACAAGAAGAATGGCTTTTGCTCTCGAAAAGGAATTTGAACCTTTCAGGCTTTCGGACTTTGCTTTTATTCTTCTGCCGATGACTCCGGTGTCACAGTACATATTGTCAAATCAGGATTCCGTTACAATGCAGGGAACTGTGATTTTATTCGCTGTATTTATCATTCTTTCCATTGTTTGCGGAATAATAATTCCTGTTTGTCTTTCTAAAATCGCTTCAAAAAGAATTGTGATGACTGCTTCAATCGCATTTCTTACAATGATATTTAATATGGCTTCATTGTCATCGATGAATGCATGGAGCATCAAGGGTTCATTCGGAATTCAAATTGCGGTAATGGGTCTAATTATAATTATATGTTTTATTATACGCTTTATTCCTGTTAAGATAGCTATTCTCGCAATGACTGTTTTTTTTGCTGTAAACGCCGTAACTGCAGCAATGTCTGATGATTCTGAAAAATCTACACAAAGTAAATCAGTTGAAGTTAAAAAATTCAAAGTGACATCTGTTCTTGAAGGAAAGACTATTAAACATAAGAACGATATACTTTTTATTGTGTTTGAAGCATACGTTGATAATGAGACACTGAAATATTACGGTTACGATAATACCGAACAGCTTAAGTTTCTTGAAGACAACGGTTTCAATGTCTATAACGGAATATATTCAATAGGTGCGCCTACAGAACAGTCGCTTTCAAAACTTTTCAATATAGACAGAGATGTTTCCCGGCATAAAAGATATCTTGCAGGAAATACGGCTGTTCATGCTCTTCTTTCAGCTCAGGGATACAAGACTCATGGAGTATTTGATAATAACTGGAATCTCCGCGGTCTTCCGATGAATCAGCTGAAGTATGATTATACCTTTCCATCTTCTACGGGCGTAATGGATTCGGAAGTACTAATCAGAGCTATTTTCAAGGGAGAATTCAGTGACGCTGTCAGCTTTGAAGGAATCGATTATAATTCATATCTTGAACAAAAAAAGAAAGTAATTGGAAAGATTATTAAAGAACCGGCTTTTATGTATTCACATAGTTCTTATCCAGGGCATAGCCCAAGTGGAAAGGGAATGACCCTTCAAGAACAACCCAAAAAAATGTCGGAATATCTTTCGAAGATAGAAAAAGCCAATGATGAGATGCGTCTTGATGTCGAAGAAATCATAAAGAATAATCCTGATGCAATAGTCATATTCGCCGGAGATCATGGCCCGTTTATGACAAAAACTGGTTACGGTGTGAGTAATAACAATGACGGATACAAGCCTGAAGATATTGACCGTTATGACATCCAGGACAGATTCGGAGTGTTTCTGGCAATAAAATGGCCTGAAGAAAATCTGACAAAAAAGTATGATATAAAAATTCTGCAGGATGTTTTTCCGGCGGTGCTTTCTTATTTGTATGAAGATGATTCGCTGTTTGATACTCTGAGAATGAAACGTATGACGAAGGATAATCACCGAACTCTCGGAATTTATGTAGAAGACGGAATAATTCACGGCGGAAAGGATGACGGTCAGAAGCTTTTTCTCTCGGAAGATATTTCTTCTGAGAAAGCAGAATAATTGAGGCGTAACAAAGGAGATTTTGATGAACGGTTTTTCTATATTTAACAGATTTGATTTGATTCTGAAAAGGATGATGCAGAGGAATCTTTCGGGAT
>Ga0255343_1002355_pt1 | contig 22241 bp, 17 predicted proteins | sample wastewater_treat_4_FD_192413 | JGI IMG/M metagenome (GOLD analysis project Ga0255343, IMG submission 192413) | Wastewater microbial communities from Lulu Island WWTP, Vancouver, Canada - plant16 | ecosystem: Engineered > WWTP > Wastewater > Unclassified | place: Canada: Vancouver, British... | reverse complement strand
CTTGTTGAGCGATTTGCTGGATGGTTTGGATGTCATCGGGCTTGGCACAGCCGACAAATTCCAAGGCACCAGCTATCTCCCAATTCAATTTTTCAGCGTAAGTTTCAAAAACAGGTTGCGCGCCACCCGACCAGGCATAGCTGCCGAAATAGCCTGCTACCTTGTTTTTAACGCTCTTAATTTCGGCAATATCCAGGGCGTGAACCATGGCGGGGAACATCGCACGTTCGTAAGTGGGACAAGCGATGAGGACGCCTTTTTTGGTCCATAATGACGGTAAGATAAAGCTTGGATGAACTGTGCTAACGTTAAAGACTTCTACTGGCACGCCTTCGTTCGTGATTGTTTGCAGGCAAGCTTCCATGGCACGTTCGGTGTTGCGATACATGGTGCCAAACAGCACGGTTACGCCTGGCTCGGTTTGTTCAGTAGCATATTTTGCCCATTGTTGATAAAGCGACACGATTCGCATGGGGTCTTTGCGCCAAATCAAGCCATGTGATGGCGCGATAATCTTGAATGGGTATACCGCGGCTTTGTCAATAGCCATTAAAGTGTTGCGGCTGAATGCGGCAACGATATTGGTGTAGTACCTTAAGGCTTCTTTTTCATAGAAAGGCAGTTGGTCTTTGGCTTCATCGTCAAAAAGAACACCATCCAGGCTACCATAAGAGCCAAAGGCATCACAGCTAAACATGATTTCTTCCTCTTCCAGGTAAGTAATCATGGTTTCGGGCCAGTGCACCATTGGCGTGAAAAGGAAGCGCAAAGTGAATTTGCCAAGGCTGAGGGTGTCTTCGTGTTTGACAACCATGACCTTATCATCAACACAGTAGAAATCCTTGATCATCGAAATGGCTTTGCCCATACCCACAAAAGTTGCATTGGGAGCAAGCTGGCGAATGCGTAAAAGCGCGCCACTGTGGTCGGGTTCCATGTGGTTGACGATGATATAGTCTAATTTGCTGAGGTCAATGAGCTTTGAAATTTGTTCAACAAAGTCGTCGGTGAAGCTTTCTTTCGAAAGGTCGATTAAAGCAGTTTTTTCATCCCGAATCAGGTAGCTGTTATATGAAACGCCTTGGTCAGAAACTGGCCAAAGCCCTTCAAAGAGATCGGTGGTACGGTCGTTAACGCCTACCCAGTAAATATTTGGTCGAATTTCAACAGGTCGCATCTAAGCTCCGATATATTTACGAACATCTTCTAACTGACCAGCACTGCCCAAAAGTTCATTCTTTGCTGCGATAAAGTTAGCGTATTCAGACATGAAGATCTTACCGGGATCACGCAAGTCAAACTTTTCTGGCTGATCGCGGAAGAATTCGCGGTGCACGCGAGTCCAAACGAGGCGCCCGTCGGTATCAATGTTGATTTTCACCACACCAAGCTCTGAGGCGGCTTTGAATTGTGTGGCATCCACACCTTTGGCACCAGCAATATGTCCACCAGCGGCATTGATGCGCGCGACTTCTTCTTCAGGTACAGAGCTTGAGCCGTGCATTACCAGTGGGAAGCCAGGCAGGTTCTTTTGGATGTCCGCCAGGACGTTAAAATGCAGGCTTTGTGAACCGGTGAATTTAAACGCGCCATGACTTGTGCCAATGGCAACTGCCAGCGAGTCACAACCTGTGCGTTCAACAAAATCTTTGGCTTGGTCGGGGTCTGTCAGTTTAGCGTCAGCCTCATCGACTTTAACATGTTCTTCAACGCCACCCAACATGCCCAGCTCGGCTTCAACCACAATGCCTTTGGCATGCGCGGCTTCAACCACCCGGCGGGTTACAGCAACATTTTCTTCATAAGGCAAGGAGGAGCCATCAATCATCACCGAGCTGTAAAAGCCTGAATCGATGCAGTCATAACAAGTTTGCTCGTCGCCATGGTCAAGATGGACAGCGAAAATGGCTTCGGGATAAATTTCATCCGCGGCACGGATGAGTCCTTCCAGGAAAGTTTTGTTGGTGTAAGAGCGCGCGCCCTTGCTGATTTGAATGATAAAAGGTGCCTGCGATTGCAGATTGCCCCTGAACAAACCTTCAATTTGCTCAAGGTTATTGATATTGTATGCACCAATGGCGTATTTACCATAGGCGTGTTCAAATAGTTTTTTGGTGGTAACGATCATTTTTGCTCCTTAAGTGCAGTTTCGATGCTTTGATTATACCCAATAAAGCTGCCGATTTCATCTCGAATTTATCAATTTCCGATAGTGATCGGTCTTGCTATTTTTTATACCGGGATTAACTTAGATATTTCTTATGTAAGGGCTTTTTCGTATATCGCCCGCAGTGATTCGCCATAGCGCACAGGATCATGTTGGGATTTTATTTTTTCAAGCGCGGCTTGTCCTTTTTTAGCGATAATACTTGGGTCCTGCGCGATGCCCCGGATGATATGCTCAAGCCCGGATTGAATGCGTTCGCTTAGAATCTGACGCTCTTCTGGGGTTTGGTAATAGGCTTCGCCAAGCTCGTTTTTAGGGACGTTAATTAGCCAACCGACATCTGTGTTGTTGATTTCGGGCAAAGCTCTGACGTCAGTGCTAATCACCGGGCAGCCGCTTGCCTGGGCTTCGAGTACAGAGAGGCCATAAGTGTCAGCATAGGTGGGCAAAAGTCCGATGTCACAGCTTTTTAACAGCTCCAGTACCTCATGGTTGGGGATAATCTCATGATGTTCTATCCATTCCTGATTAGCAGCAATTTTTTCTTTTGCCCAGATGATATCCTCTTCGGTTTCATGTGTGGCGTAGTGATCCAAACGAAGCCGGCTGACCAAAACAAGTTGCAGGGGCAAATTGTCTTCCTTAATGAGTTTTTCAAAGCTGTTTAAAATTTCCCGACCACCTTTTCTGATAAATCCGGCACCGACCAAAATAAATCGGATGGGGTTCTCTTTGCTGTAAGTCTTTGTGGGAACGCTATCAATCAGAGGTGCTTGTGGCGGGGGTAATACGATTAATTTGGAGAGTATTTGCTCTACCAGATCCGATGGATAATTAGAGAGAAAATCCCGTTGAATTTTATCGGCATTTTCAGACCAGGCAATGATATGTTTGCAAGCAGGTCCAGCTAAAGCTGCCAAGCCACGTTGGGTCATAGTTTGGTTGCGTTTATTTTGCATAGTCTCTGGTTTATTGCGTTGCATAAGATGCTCGAAACGCGGAAGCATCGTTTCAAAATGGGCCACCCAAGGTGTTTTCCCGTAGCTTATGCCATTTGAAAAGTGAAAAACATCAACTCTATTAAGGTCAAAATCATCAAATTGATTATTTAAATCGAAAGTAGGAATTAAGTTCTTTCCAAGCAGTTTGTTTATCCTCAGCGCCCATTTTCTGCGCCAACTGTAAAAATCTTTTACGGGGACATAGGTGGCTCCTGGTACTTTATAAACAATATTACGCTTGACTGTGTAGTAATTGGCGCGATAGTCTAATATGCCTACTTTCATCAAGTACTCCTAATTATAAATCCACGGCTATAAGATGAATTATAGCCGTGTTTATAGAAGGGGACTTTTTGAGAACTCTATGACTCGGTCAATTCCTGGAGTGGAAGCTCTTTTTGTGGCACAGGTTTCCAGAAAATGAAAAGGACGATCGCTATTGTTGCCATTGCCGCGCCAAAATAGAATGGCGCGGAAGGACCAAAGCCCAACCATTTGCCCACGCCGCTCCATAAAAAGCCAGCTATCAATGAAGCAGGGAAATCCAAAATGCCTAACACAGCATTATAGGTGCCAAAGGCTGTACCACGCATCTCTTCGGGCACGAGGTCGCCAATCATCGCTTTGGCGGTGCCATAAGCCATGCCGTAATAAACACCGTAAGCTGCGTAGAGTAAGAAAATGTGGGTCACATTTTTAGCGAGAGCGAAACCGAGATAAATCAGGGCGTAGATTATCCAGCCTCCGATAATGACTTTTCGTCTGCCTATTTTGTCAGAAAGTCCACCAGCTGGGGTCGAAACGAGTGTGTATACCAGGTTGAAAACAGCCAGCATGATGAGAATGTTGAGTACGCTCATGCCTCTTTCCTGGGCGCGTAAAACAAGAAAAGCATCTGATGAGTTGCCCAAGTCAAAAATGCCAACAATGAGCATAAACATAAGAAAGTTCTTGCCAAGACCCTTGAAGCTGATTTTTGGGGCTTGTCGAACGCCCTCAACTTCAACTTCACGGGTACCAATAATGAGTGTCAGGACAGCCAAAAAAGCAGGAATGATACTGATGAGCACAATGGTACGGAAGGTATTTTCTTGCAAACCAACACCAGTTGCTTGAACACGCCATACAAGTAATGCAGCGATGATGATGCCCAACATCGCGCCGGCAGTATCTGCCGCACGATGCAAGCCGAATGCCAAGCCACGTTGTTCCGGTTTAACTGTGTCCGCAACCAAAGCGTCACGGGGAGCGGTGCGAATACCTTTGCCAAAGCGATCTCCCCAGCGAATAGCTGCCACCGCGCTCCAGCTATTGGCAAAATAAAACAAAGGCTTGACGATTGCCGAAAGCCCATATCCCAAAACTGCTAACCATTTGCGGGAGCACATTTTGTCAGAAAGCCAGCCTGAAAACACTTTTAGTATGCTGGCTGTGGCTTCCGCAATGCCCTCAATGATACCGATGATATTGGTTTTTACACCCAATACCGTGGATAAAAACAAAGGCAAAATGTTAATCACCATCTCGCTGGAAATATCCATCAAGAAACTGGTTATACTTACCGCCCAGAGATTTTGGGGAAGGTCTTTGATGTTGTTTTTAGGTTTCTCTTCCATGTAATAAATTCCTTTTATAAATGATTGCTCCTTTTAGTAAGCTGCCAAGTAGCTTTTTTCTCACTAAAAAATGCTCTTCATTTTGTTTGTTAATTTTTCTGTATATCGCAGCAAGCTGCGGAAAATATTTTCTTTTGATTATAAAACGGTCACATCCAGGATAAAAGTTGTTGTAACAGGTCTGCTGCTTTGGTGAAAATTGATTTGACCGTCTCAAAAGGCTATGGTAAACTGTTTTCATCACTCATCAAGAGAGGTGGAGGGAACGGCCCTGCGAAACCTCGGCAACCCTATAAAGTGGGGTGCCAATTCCGTCAGAAACAGTGAGTTTTTGAAAGATGAGGCAAGAATCTTTTTGATACGAGCCTCGCAAGAGGCTTTTTTACTTAAAGAGACGCTTATGACACAAATGGGACGAAACGATAAAATGGCTTACCTTGACGCTCTGAAAGAGCGTGTGCTTGTATTTGACGGTGCCATGGGTACCAGTTTGCAAGCGATGCATTTGAACGCTGAAGATTATGGCGGCGAAGCTTATACAGGTTGTAATGATGTGCTTGTGCTGACGGCTCCCGAGGCGGTTGGCAGGGTTCATCAGAGTTTTTTGTTAGCTGGTGCTGATGTACTTGAGACAAACACTTTTAGGTCTAATCGCTTGACTTTGGCAGAGTTTGGGTTGGCAGAGAAGACTTTTGCAATCAATCATGCTGCTGCCCTTGTTGCCCGTAATGCTATTTTGCAATATGGGGATGATAAGCGCCAGCGCTTTGTGGCAGGTTCAATGGGACCCAGTGGTAAGTTAATTTCCAGCGCCGACCCAGCGATGAATGACATCCGTTTTGAGGAGCTTTCTGATATTTATTGTGAACAAGCCCGGGCATTACTCCAGGGTGGTGTTGACCTTCTTTTGCTCGAAACCGCGAATGATCTTTTGGAACTCAAGGCAGCGGTGGCAGGCATCGGGCAAGCCTTTGCCAACGAAGCTTTCCGTGTGCCTGTTCAGGCTCAGGTTACCCTGGATGTGCATGGCAAGATGCTGATGGGCACGGACATTAAGGCGGTACTGGCAGTCCTTGAAGGGCTCGCGGTAGATGTGATTGGTCTGAATTGTTCTACAGGTCCCGAACATATGCGCCAGGCTGTAGCATGGCTTAGCGCGCATAGCGAAAAACCAATTAGTATTATCCCGAATGCCGGCTTACCCGTAAATATTGATGGCGAGGCTGTTTATACAATGAGCCCACAACGTTTCGCGGATGAGCTTTTGGGCTTCGTGGCGGGTTACGGTATTCGGGCTATTGGCGGATGTTGTGGCACCAGACCCGAGCATATCCGAGCCTTGGTTGAAGGCTTAGCCAAGATAAAGGTTTTTGAACGCAAGCCAAAGCTCATTCCCAGTCTCGCTTCAATTATCACTGCCACGCCAGTCCATCAGGAGCCTAAACCGTTGATTATTGGCGAACGCCTGAACGCGGCTGGGTCTAAAGCATTCAAACGCTTGCTTCTGGCAAAGGATCTGGATGGTATTCTCCAAATCGCACGGGAACAGGTTGATTTTGGCGCACACGCGCTTGACCTCAACGTCGCTCTTGCGGAAGGCGGAAACGAAGCGCAAACGATGGCTACGCTCTCGAAGCAGCTCTCATTAGAGGTACCAGTTCCTCTGGTGATTGACAGCGTTGACGTACATGCCATTGAAGCTGGACTTCAGGTAAACCCAGGACGCTGCCTGATTAACTCGGTGCACTTCGAAGAAGGGGAAGCCAAGGTTCGAGAAGTGTTTGCCTTAGCGAAAAAATACAGCGCGATGGTGGTCTGTTTGACGATTGACGAACAAGGGATGGCATTGACCGCGGAGCGAAAATTAGCTATCGCGAAACGCTTTTTGCCACTTGCCGAAGAATTTGGCTTGAAAGCCCACGATTTGTTTTTTGACACGCTCACTTTCACATTAGCGAGTGGTGATTCAAGCTATAACAAAGCGGCGGATGAAACCCTTAAAGCGATTGCTTTGATTAAAAAAGAAATTCCAGAAGCGGGACAAATTTTGGGCGTGAGCAACGTCTCTTTTGGCTTAGGACCGCAGGCGCGCAAGGTTTTAAACAGCGTTTTTCTTTATAAGGCTATCCAGGCGGGGCTTGATGCGGCAATAATCAATCCAGCGCAAATAACAGCGTATACCGATATCCCTGAAGAGGCTCGTGCTTTAGCGAGTGCTTTAATACATTACAGCGCGCCTAACGCTTTGGATGACTATGTGGATTGGTTTGAGAAAAACAAACTTTCATCGGCTGAACAAGATAAGCATACGGATCCCCTGCAGGGTTTGTCTCCTGAACAAAGATTGAAAATGAGAGTTTTATCGCGCAGTAAAGTTGGTGTGGAAGACGATATCAGTGAGATATTGGACGGTAAAGACAAAAGCGATGCCGCGAATGAGGCGCTTAGAATACTTAATCGGGTTCTCCTGCCCGCGATGCAGGAAGTCGGCGATGCCTTTGGAAAAGGGGAATTAATCCTGCCCTTTGTTTTGCAATCCGCGGAAGTCATGAAACAGGCGGTATCCGTTCTTGAACGTTATCTGGACAAGAAAGAGTCCTTAGCTAAAGGGAAAATTGTGCTGGCGACGGTTTTCGGTGACATTCATGATATTGGTAAAAACCTGGTCAAAACCATACTTGAAAACAACGGTTATGAAGTCATTGACCTTGGCAAACAAGTTCCCATTGACACCATCATCCAACGCGCTATAGAAGAAGATGCTGATGCTATCGGCTTGAGCGCGCTTTTGGTGGCGACCAGCAAGCAGATGAAATTAGCTGTCGAAGCTCTTAACGCGCGAGGTTTGGATATTCCGGTTATTATCGGCGGAGCGGCAATAAATGAGGAATACGGGCTGCGAATCTTAGAGACGCGTGATGGCAACTTGTACAGTGGGGGTGTCTTTTATTCGAAAGATGCCTTTGATGGATTGGCGGTAATGGATGCTCTTGTTGAGCCATCCCGAAAAGAACAGCTTTACGCTGATTTACATAAAAAAGTTAGTCAGAGTCTGCAGTCAGATAAAAAGGCGAAAAAACCTGAATCGCAAAGGGCAAGAGACTTGCTCCCGGCAGCGGATTTCATCCCCAAGCCTAAAAGCTGGAGAGTGAGGCATCTTAGCCTTTCTATCGCAACCATTTTGCCTTATTTGGATAAAAACGCTCTTTATCGGGTTTCATGGGGAGCTAAAGGTGTGCGTGGGGAAGCCTGGCAAAGCTTGAAGCAGGAATTTGACCTCCGGCTTGAACGGATGTTATTAGAGGTAGAGCGCGAAAAATGGCTTGAGCCTCAAGCACTTTTGGGCTTTTGGCCCTGTCAGGCGCTTGAAGAAAACCTGTACATTTATTCGAGCGAGCATTTGAATGGGGAGCCGATTGGGGTTCTGCAATTTGAACGTTCAAAAGGGAAGAGCGGTATCAGTTTGGCGGATTACTTCCTGGAGATTGGACAAACACGAAAGGATGTTGTTGGTTTGCAAGTGGTAACAGTAGGTCGGGGAGCTACTGAAAAATATGGTCAGCTTGAAAACCAATCTGCTTATTCAGAAGGCTATTATGTGCATGGTTTGGCAGTGCGTATGGCTGAAGCGGTTGCTGAGTATTGCAGTATCTTGATGCGAGAAGAGTTAGGACTGCCAGCGACCAGAGGCAAACGTTTTTCCTGGGGCTATCCTGCTGCTCCTGACGTGCGTGAACATTTTAAACTTTTTAGACTACTTCCCGCGGAGGAAAGATTAGGTATGAGACTGACCTCAGCTGGTCAGATGATACCTGAACAATCCACCGCTGCAATCTTTGTACATCATCAGGCTGTACGATACACGGATTAACAGCCCTTTAGGAGAAAAAATGACAACAAAATTTATTCACAGACTGGATACCAACCCCAAACCACTTGTAGCTGATGGCGCGATTGGTACTGTTTTCCACGACCGAGGCATTAGCTTTGAGACTTGTTTTGATAATCTGAACGTAGAACAACCCGCGCTTGTGGCAGAAATACTTAGCGAATATATCCATGCTGGCGCGGAAATGATAAAAACCAACACCTTTGGCGCTAACAGGGTAAAGTTGGTCAAACATGGACTTGACAAGCAAGTGGCAAAGATTAACCGCGCAGGCGTTGAATTGGCACGACGGGTTGTTGATGCCTCATTCAAGGATGTCTTAATCGTGGGTGATGTTGGTCCTTTGGGTGTGCCATTGGCGCCTTTTGGTCGCTTGCAAGCCGAGGAAGCGCGTGCGATTTATCGCGAACAAATTGAGGCGCTTTTGCTTGAAGGGGTGGATCTTTTATTGTTGGAAACTATGGTGGATCTTAAGATTGTGGCTGAGGCTGTTGCGGCAGCCCGCGAACTTGACCCGAACATGCCTGTTCTGGCAAGTATGACCTTTTCGCGTGATAAACGCACAACCTTGGGTGATACGCCGGTGGATGTCGCGAATTTCCTCACCGATTTGGGTTGTGAGGTGATTGGGGTCAATTGTTCGGGTGGACCGGTGCAGTTGCTTAATATTTTAAAGATTATGCGCCATGCTCAACCTGATGCCAGAATATCGGTTATGCCTAACGCGGGTTTTCCAGAACAAGTAGGTGGGCGCATCATGTATCCCGCGGTTGCCAGTTACTTTACTGACTTTGGTTTAGCCTTTTGGCAGGCTGGCGCGCGTGTGATTGGCGGATGCTGTGGCACGACACCCGATCATATCCGTGCTTTCCGTGAGGCAATTGATGAAAACGATCTGGAAACCGTATTGCATGATGTGCAGCTTGAAAGTTATGTGCCGATGGAAATGTATACTGAACCGCCTGAACAAACACGCATACAAAAGAAGCTTTCGGAAGGCAAATTTGTGAGCGCGGTTGAAATGGATCCGCCCCGAGGGTTTTCCACACACAAACTTATGGCTGGAGCCAGTCTTTTGGCAGATGCCGGCGCGGATTGTATTGATGTTGCTGATAGCCCGATGGCGCGCATGCGCATGAGTCCCTGGGGAGTATGCCAGATGATCCAAAAAGAGTTGGGTGTGGACGCGACTTTGCACTTTCCAACACGCGGGCGAAACCTTTTGCGCGTGCAAGGGGATCTTTTGGCAGCCCATGCGCTTGGCATCCGTAATGTGTTTGTTGTGATGGGTGATCCAACCGCGATTGGTGATTATCCAGATGCGATGGATGATTACGATCTGGTTCCAACCGGCTTGATTAAGCTTATCAAAAGTGGATTGAACGCTGGTGTAGATCACAGTGGCACAAAAATTGGCACGCCGACCAGTTTCTTTGTCGGCGCAGCGCTTGATTTGACTCCATCGAATGTAGAGCGGGAAATCAAATTAGTGCGTAAGAAAATAGTTGCTGGAGCGGATTTCTTCCTGAGCCAACCTGTTTTTTGTCCTGATTCAGCCCGACGTTTTCTTGAAAGATATGAAAAAGAATATGGCAAGTTTGAAACGCCGATTTTGGCTGGTTTATTGCCATTGGCTTCGGACCGCCATGCCAAATTCCTGCACAACGAAGTACCTGGGATTAGCATCCCAGACAAAATTCATGATAGATTGCGCCAGGCTGGTGACAACAGCGCGAAAGTTGGCGTGAAAATTGCTGAAGAATTAGTGGGCGAGATTAGAGGTTTTGCCCAGGGTATTTACATCATGCCGCAGTTCAACCGTTTCGACCTTGTAGCTGAGATTATTGCAGAGATTCAGGCTTGAGAGATAACTGAATATGTACTGTTGAGCTAATGGCAAATCAAGGCAATGGAATAAGGAGTAAAATAAAGGAGAATATGTTTAAGGAGTAAATTGATGACAATAAGACGGACCTTTTTCATTGCTCTTATTTCACTCATGCTGTTGTTGGCAGGATGTCAGAAACAGGTCGCATTGGTAGATGAAGAGTCACAAAAAACAGAGGTGGCAGGACTGGTTAGTGAGTTGCAAACCCAGGAATGGGGAAAAAAAGAAATACCAGCCACCAAAACGCCATCGCCAGAACCCAGTTCTACACCGACTGTGACAAAAATCCCTGATACCCCGACAGCGACGATGACACCAACTGAAGTCAGCTATCGGGTTGGTCCGTCTGATTTTCCGGATGACGTGAACCCATTAACCGGTTTGAAAGTGGATAACCCTGAAATTATGAATCGTTTGCCACTCATGGTCAAAGTGCCTAATTTTCCTGCTTATGGCAGGCCTCATGGGGGACTCTCCGCTGCGGATATCGTCTTTGAAACCTGGATAGGTGCCGGTGCCAACCGTTTCGTGCCCATTTATTATGGTCAGGATTGTGATTATGTTTGGCCAATTCGCTCTGTGCGTATCGTGGACCCTGAACTCGCCACACTTTATCATGCCGTATTGGTTTTTTCGGGTGGTGATCCGGTAAAGGTCTTGCCTAAGGTCAATGATATTATGGACAATAAGTACGTTATGGAAGGCACTACCCCCGGAATGTATTCCAATGGGGCTGATGTTACCCGCTTGCATGTTGATACCAAGGTGGTGACCGAGGACTTACAAAAACGAGGTATTGACCCGGGTGAGAAACCCGAGCTTGAGGGCATGCTCTTTAATGAGAAAATACCCGAAGGAGGCGAGGATGGCGAAAAGCTGACCTTTCACTTCAGTAAGATTAACAGTGGTGATTGGGTCTATGACGAAGAAAGTGGAAAATACATGCGTTGGATCGAAGACGCGGCAAGCTATGAAATGATTCCATTAATTGACAAGAACACTGGCGAACAATTGGCCTTTTCAAATGTGATTGTACTTTTTACGCCAAACAATGAGATCGAGACCCAGTTAATCGACATCAAGATATGGGATAACTCACAAGGTCGTCGCGCGATACTGTTTCGGGATGGAAAAGCATACGAAGGCATTTGGAAGACCACCGATCGCAACGCGCCAATGCAGTTTTTCGATGAAGACGGTAATCTCTTCCCGCTCAAGCCCGGCAACACATGGATTGCTATAACTGGCACAACATCCCCTGTGGAAGTTGAAGATGGCGAGTGGTTTGTGCAATTTCGGGTTCAATTGCCGTAAACGCTTATGCGCGTTCTAATCATCTCTGACATTCATTCAAACCTGACCGCCTTCAAGGCGGTTTTGGCTCATGCGGGTGATTTTGAACGCGTGATTTGTCTTGGTGATGTGGTTGGCTATGGTCCTGATCCAGAGGAATGTGTGCAATTGCTTCGCAGCTTGCCTGATCTGACATGCATTATGGGGAACCATGATGCAGCTGTATTGAACGTCATTTCAACCGGATACTTCAATCCTGAAGCACGAAAAGCTTTGCTTCAGCAAAAGGATTTATTAAGTCAGGATTCAATAAACTTTTTACGAGGTCTACCTGATATACTAATTTTGAATGAGCTCACATTAGCACATGGTAGTCCGCGTGATCCAATTTGGGAGTATATTGATCAGGGACGTATTGCCTGGGCGGCGTTTGAGTATTTTGATGGTCAGGGTTGCCTGGTGGGCCATACGCACACACCAGCAATATTTACTGAATCGGCAGATTTTAAAGTCCGACTGTTGAAACCAAATTCTGGTGATCGATGGATACCATGTGAACGTTTTATTTTAAACCCGGGTGCTGTGGGACAGCCTCGTGACCGTGACCCCAGAGCCGCTTATGTGATTTGGGATCTTGAAGAGAATAGTTTTTTGTTTAAAAGGGTAGCATATGATGTGTCTTCTGTCGCAGAACGTATTGAGCAGCGTGGCATCCCAATGTTGCAAGCCAGGCGTTTAAGTTTGGGCAGGTAACGGGAACTTATTTTGCTATATTTCGTTTAATGCTTGAAGCCATAGAAGCTTAAAAAGGAGAAGAAGATGAAAAAGAAAATGTTGATCGTTAGTTTAATTGCCCTGCTACTTTTAGGAGCATGCGCAAAAGCTCCCGCGCAAATAGACGAGTATAAACGCGATTTTAATTCGGCATATGGGTCTGCTGCTGTGGCACCAGAAATGCCAAATCCAGGATCACAAAAGGAATCACTTTTGATGGATGAAGCTTTGTTAGATATGCCGGACTCTTCAGCACAAGAACGATTGGTCATCAGAACGGCTGAAATGCGTGTTTCAGTTGCTGATCCAATAGAGGCGATGTGGTCTGTAAGCCAAATGGCAGATCAGATGGGTGGTTTCGTGATTAGCTCGGAGTCTTCCAGTTCAACAAATTCGGATGGTGAGTACAAGACTGCATGGATAACCATACGTGTTCCTACAAAAAAATTGGATGCGGCGATGGAAGCCATTCGTCAATTGTCGGGTCAAGGAAAAGACGGTGTTTTGTTTGAGTCAACATCTGGTGAAGATGTTACATCGGATTATGTTGACACTCAGTCTCGAGTGCGCAATCTTCAGGCTGCCGAAGAACAGTTGTTGGTGTTGATGGAAAATACGACTGACCTTGATAAGACTATGAGGGTTTTCAAAGAATTGACTCGCACACGAGAGGAAATCGAAGTTTTGCAAGGGCATATCAAATATTTGAAAGAATCAGCGTCAATGTCGATGATTACAGCGACCTTTGTAGCAGAAGCTTCGATTAAACCTATAGAAATTGGTGGGTGGAAGCCCGAAGGTACCGCGCGCGATGCTCTGCAAACGTTGATTAATATCAGTCAGGGTATAGCAGATTTTCTCATTCGTTTTAGTATCGTTTGTCTGCCCTTCCTAATCCCATTGGGTGTGGGTACGTTCTTCGTGGTGAAGGCGGTGAAGAAGCGCAAGATTAAAAAACAAGCCAGAATTGTGGATTATTATGCTCAGGCTACCCAAAAACCTCCACTTGAAGAGCCGAAAAAAGATTAGTTTCACAAAGTAATGAAAAGAGAAAATCGCGCCAAACGCCGTGGCGCGATTTTTTGTGCACTTAAATAATGTTAACGCCTAATTTCAAAAGCGAATTTCTATTTCCTAATGATCGATATTATTTCAGTCTCTGGAATCGCGCCCTGACGAATGATTACAGGTGCCTTTTGAGTGCAATCGAAAATGGTGCTGGCTGTTGTAGATGAGAGAATGCCTTCTTCAATGAAAAGATTCAGGTGTGGTTCAAGCTCTTCAAGAATCTCAACAGGGTCAGCATGGTTGCTATGTTCAGATAAGTTCGCGCTTGTAACAGCAAGAGGACCTGTTTTTTGCAGCAAGCTGAGGGCAAATGGGTGGTTTGGCATGCGCACAGCAATGCCGGCAAAGGGGCTTAGCAGAGCGGGCAAGCTTGCTCGCTTGGGTAAGATGAGGGTGAGCTTTCCTGGCCAAAACTGTTCCATGAGCTTTTGCGCGCATTCGGGAATCTCACTTACCAGTTCAAGCAATTGCTGACGATTGGCTATTAGAACGGGTAATGCTTTGGTATGACTGCGATGCTTGGCAGCATAAACCTTAGCCAAAGCCTCGTCAGAATGAGGCAGGCAAGCCAATCCATACAGCGTGTCTGTTGGGAAGACGATTAATCCATGAGCATGCAATACCTCAACGGCACGTTCAAGAGCTTCGGGATGCGTGCTTGAAAGCCTTTCAAGATGCTTCATTTGAGTACCTCAATTCGAAGCAGGCGACTCTTAGCTGCCAAATCTTTAAGCAAGTGAATATCAGCGTTTGGGTAAAAGTGGCGCGCGAGATTTAAAGCGCTCTCACCAGTCGTTGAATCAATTTCAAGCAGGATTAGACCAGGAACGTTAAGATGATGCTGGCTTTGTTCAAGCAATTGCCTGATGAAGAAGAGTCCATCCATACCTCCATCAAGCGCGAGACCGGGTTCCCATTTTATGACATCCAAATTAGCGAGGCTTGTTGTGGGGATGTAAGGAAGGTTAGCGCAGATAAGATCCACTTTTCCCTTGAAATTTTCCAATAGATTAGCTTGTACAAAGCTGATGCGGTTTTCCACACCATGCGTTTTTGCATTCTCTGCTGCGATTTTTAGGGCGGACTCTGAAATATCAATAGCTCTTATTGGGTGGCTTGGGCTGTTTTTAGCGAGGCTAATGGCGATACAACCTGAGCCGGTGCCCACATCAAGGATTTGTTTTTCATCAGGCTGGTCTTGTAACCATTTCAAGGCTTCATCAACGAGTAGTTCTGTTTCCGGACGCGGAATAAGTACTGCCGGGTTGACTTTAAAGTTGAGCCCGTAGAAACTTTGCTTACCAGTGATATAGGGCAATGACTCGCCTCCAGCCAAACGTTCTACAAGAGCAAAAAAGGCTTGATATTGCGACTCAGATAGCGTTTCCTCTGAATATGCCAGAACCCAGGTTTTAGTCTGATTAAGCAAATGCGCCATCAAAATAATGGCACTGAGTCGTGGCTCATCTGTGAATTTGAGTTTCGCTTCTGCTTTCTTCAAGCAGTCGTGGATGCTAAGCTGAAGCATTGGCTTCAAAACTCGCCAGCCGCTCGGCTTCTTCTACTTGCTGTAGTTCCTGAATGAAATCATCCAGGTCATAGCCATCCATAACGGCTTGAATATTGAACGAGCTTTGGTTGATGCGGTGATCGGTAACGCGCGATTGGGGGTAGTTGTAAGTGCGAATCTTTTCGCTGCGTTCACCTGTGCCGATTTGCGAGCGACGGGTGGCGTCTAATTCGGATTGCCGCTTTTCCTCTTCAAGCTCGTAAAGCCGGGCTTTGAGTACGCTCATCGCTCGGGTCTTGTTTTGCAGTTGCGAGCGTTCGTCCTGGCAGGCGACGACGATACCCGTGGGAATGTGGTGAATTCGCACGGCGGTCATGTTCTTCTGAACGTTTTGCCCACCCGCGCCGGCTGATTTATAAACATCAATTTCAATATCCGAATCGGGAATTTCAATTTCAAAATCATCGACTTCCGCCAATACAGCAACGGTAACCGTGGATGTGTGAATGCGTCCTTGCGATTCTGTTTCGGGTACACGTTGAACGCGATGAACACCCGACTCAAACTTCAAGCGCGAAAAGGCGCCTTTGCCTTTTACAGTGAAGGTGACTTCTTTGAAGCCACCAATGCCGGTTTCATTGGAGGAGATGATTTCGGTTTTATAACCGTGGATATCGGCATATTTAAGGTACATGCGCAAGAGGTCAGCTACAAAAAGCCCAGCTTCGTCACCGCCGGTGCCGGCGCGAATTTCGACAATGACATTGCGATTGTCACGTGGATCTTTGGGGACGAGCATTGCGCGTAATTTTTCTTCCAGGTCATCACGATGCTGGATGAGTTCATCAAGCTCTATGCGGGCGAGCTCAAGCAGTTCACCTTCAGCGATATCTATGAGTTCTTTGGTCTCATCGATTTTCGCTATCGTGTCTACATAATCTTTGGCTGCTACAGCGATATCCTCAAGGTCAGCGCGTTCTTTTGAGAGTTCAACGGCGAGTTGGTAATCTTCACCAACTGTGGTCAATTGTGTTTCAAGGTCGTTGAAGCGATCAAGTATTGCGTTTAATTTATCTAACATAGTCTTTGTGCCTTTTCAAAATCAGCCCGATTATACCATTCAGGGCTTTGTATTACTATAAACCTTTCGTAATTTTAGGTATTCCGTGTATAATCAGCCCTCGGAGAAAGTTTACGATGCAACTATATTTTGTAAGACATGCTCAGTCTACGAATAACGCGCGGTGGGAGAGCGGTGAATTTACTGATAATCCGCGTCTGTCTGATCCGCCTTTGACTGCAAAAGGTTTAAAGCAGGCGCAACTTGTGGCGGAAGAATTGAGCAAACATAAGCCAGATATAATGACCCATTTTTTGGATCAGCAAAACCATAAAGGTTATGGTATCACACATGTGTATTGCAGTTTGATGGAACGTGCCATTCAGACTGGTAGTGTTATTGCCCAGCGCCTGGGCGTGCCATTGACCGGTATTCCTGATAGCCACGAAGTGGGTGGTATTTACCTTGAAAGACTTGTTGACAATGAGCTCGTGATTAGTATGGAATATGGGCTTAGCCCAGCTTATCTTCAAGCAACTTATCCTTTTTTGCGTCTCGAGCATAAAATTAATGAAAAAGGCTGGTGGCGAGGGGGGAAGGAGAATCGAGATCTTGTAGCAGAAAGGGCTGCAAGGGTGATTGATTTTATTCGTTATCGCCATGGCGAAACGGACGACCGGGTGGTTCTGATTACCCATGGTGGTTTCTTCAATTATCTGTTTCGGGCATTATGCCGTTGTGAAATGAACTTGGTTGCTGATAGTCGGTATCCTTATCGTTTTATGTACAATAACTGTGGTATTAGTCGTTTCGACATGCCAGATGAGATGGCGCAGTTTATTTATCATAACAAAACGGACTTTTTACCAGCTGATATGATTACATAAGCCAAAAGCTTGGTAGAATTGCCTTAGCTGCATAGTATTGTTGATAAGTTGTTTAGATTAGAAGAGGAACACCTTGCCTATCATTTTTAATATCATTTTAATTTTCATTCTGTTTGGGCTGAATGCTGTGTTCGCGATGTATGAAATCGCCATGGTATCTTCCCGCAAAATCAGGTTAGAACAACGTGTCGCCGAAGGCAAGAAGGGTGCTGCTTACGCGCTTGAATTGCTGAAGGACCCAGATCAAGAGTATCTATCAGCGATTCAAATCATGATTACCTTGATTGATACCCTTGCCGGTGGTATCGGTGGTGCGGTTATCTCGCAACCTTTAGCGGAGCTAATGAAGAAAGTTAATTGGTTAGCACCTATCGCGGATACATTTGCTCTCTTGCTCGTCGTGATTTTGATTACCTATTTTTCAATCGTACTTGGGGAATTAATCCCCAAAAGAATCGCTGTCAGTGAGCCCGAGAATGTGGTTACAACCCTTTCACCAATGGTGCGGATCTTAACACGAATTTTGAAACCCTTAACACGATTGTTGAGTGGATCTACTAATCTTGGTTTGCGAGTCTTGCGCATTGAGCTAAACCCTGAACCCTCCATTACTGAAGAAGATGTCAAAGGTTTTATTGAAGAAGGCCGTCAAACGGGCGTTTTCGATCAAGCTGAACAGGAGATGGTGGATGGCGTGTTTCGTCTTACAGAACGGCGAATTGACGCCTTGATGACTCCTCACACAGAATTGGAGTGGATTAACCTTGAAGATGAACCGGAGGAAATCATTCGTGATATCAAGGCGAGTCCTTACTCGCGAATGCCGGTCGCTGAGGGAGACCTGGACCGCACGATTGGCATGTTACACATCAAGGACTTGGTCGGTATTGATATTTACGCGCCAGATTTTTCGGTTACCAACCATATTCGCGAAGCACTGTTTTTGCCGGGAAATATGCAAGCGGTGAAGGCTTTTGAATCTTTCCGAGAAAAGGCGGTGCATCAAGCTTTGGTTATGGACGAGTTTGGTGGCGTTTTGGGTTTGGTTACCTTATACGACGTGCTTGAGTCGATTGTGGGCGCAATCCCATTGAATGAGTTTGACCTCAATCAGGAAGTGGTGTTACGACCGGATGGCTCGTGGTCTTTTGATGGCCTATTGCCCATTGACGTTCTAAAAGATTTACTAAAGGTTGAGCAGTTCCCTGAAGAAGACACTGCGGATTTTCAGACTTTGAGTGGTTTTATCATGAACCAATTGGGACGAATCCCCAAAGTTGGACAGAGCTTCATTTGGGAACAGTTCTCTTTTGAGGTACTGGATATGGATGGGTTTCGGGTTGATCGGGTATTGGTAACCGATCTTTCTAAACAACACGAAGAAGCCGAGGCGGCTGAAGGGGAAGATTAACTGAACAGGGCATTAATCCCTTGACCAACGTGCGAAAGTGGCGCGGGGCAGTAAATGTCCTGCGCTTTTTTCCTTAAGATAGATTTGTCCGGCAACTGAGCTGCCTGTTTGATTGGTGAGGTAATGAAGAATGGATCGGGTTGTTGTAGGTTGAATACAAGTTGGCGCGGTGACAAGAATGCAGTATGGATTTGAGTCCAAAACATCCTTTAAACCATCTAACAATTCAGGCAGTCCTTTTAGAAAATCGGCATATTCACTTTCTTGTTCTCTTTCAAGGCGCGGAAACTGCAAAAGGAGGGCGTTATATGTTTTCTCACGTCTGGCTTCGCGTTTTATAAACTTGATGGGCTCTTCCTGAATGTAACGGATAGGCGCGTCTTTCATAGCTGATAGCTTTTGGTTTGCCATTGCCCAGGCGATACCATGCTTTGAGGTATCCACATGAGTCAGATCAGCTTTTGCTCGCGCAGCAATCAGGTTGGCAAGTCCTGTATAAGCCCAGAGATTGAGTAAGCGAATAGGCTGTGTGGACTTCTTAAGAACTTCATCGAGCCAATGCCAATGGTTGATCTCTTCCGAAAAAACGCCAATGTGTTGAGAAACCCCAAGTTGGACCTGGAATTTAAAGGTGTTCCATCGCAAAGGCCAGGATCTTTGAGTTTTATCTTCAGTGAGCCATTTCCCGCCAAATTGCTGAAGATCTGCAATGTATTGTGCTGAATTTTGCTTCCAAAGCGCTGGGCTTGTTTTTGCCCAAAAGGCTTGTGGATAGGGGCGGATAAGAACCATTTTCCCGAATCTTTCCAGGATTTTCCCATCGCCACTGTCCATAAGCTCATAATCCTGCCAGGGCTGACTGATTTCTATACTTTGAGGTGCTGAAACGTTTTTCATTAGTTTATCCGTTGAAGAGTTTGAAAAGGAAAGGGGCTAAAAAATGAATCAAAAGGCACAATGAGGCTGCTCGAAACAAAGCTGTACGCAAGATTTTAGGTTCAAAAGAGAGTCTTTGACCCTGGCGAATTTGCTCTGCCATTTTAGGTAAGAGCATAATGGCTAATAATAGTCCAAACAAGATCAATATCCAAACAGGCAAAATAGCAAGGAGAATAAAGAGGGTAATGCCAATCAGAATGGCGATTGTTAAACTTGCGATAAGTCCAATCGTTACCCTGCGTTGGGGCTTTTGGGGATATGTAAGACGTGTGTAATCAATAAGGGTGGTGTAAATAAGGCTTGTACCGATAAAGGCAACCGCAAGGAAAAGTTCTGGATTGGGAGGAACTTGCAGGCTTAGTCCACCCAGCAAACAGAACAGACTGTTCAGAAGCCAATGCTGAGGGTTTGTTTTGAGTAAGACGATGCGGTGTAAGCCCAGTTTTCTCCAGCTCAGTATAAAGGTAATGAGTATGATGCCCAATCCTGTTATCAGTATTTCATTCCCTGCCAGGGAATATAGGACAATTGCCAGGATTACAAGAACTCCCCCCATTGTTTGGGAGGCTTTAACGCTGAAAGTGCCGGCAGCAATGGGGTTTTTGACACGATTTTTGGGGTCAGACATGTCTACAGGCGCAAACTGAAGATTGCGCAATATTGAAAAAAAACAGCTTACCATGAGATTGGCAAACAGGACGTAAACCAAACTCAAACGGAGGTCTGACTTTGTGCTTGCCGCACCAAGTAGCGTTGAAAACAATAACACTGGCAGGCTCTGCTGAATTTGCACGAGTTTAAAGAACGCGAGAGATTTGGCTTTCATGAGTATTGATAAAAGTATACCAAATGCTTAGCTTTGGCAACTGGGAATTACGTAGTGGACTATCAAACTCTTGGCTTCACTTGATATAGCTTATACAAAGAGATCATGATTAAACAGGAATAACTAATCCATATTTATTGACCTGTTGGCGACTGAATTTACCCCAAGAACTTAAAAATTGATTATCATATCTGGTGAATAACGAGCAATAATGGAGTGAACGGATATGAATTTTGATAAAGCAATTGACAGAAGACAAACTGAAAGCCTCAAATGGCGCCGTTGGGATCCGGATATCCTGGCGATGTGGGTGGCGGATACAGATTTTGAAGTTCCCCATGAGGTGATGGATGTTATTCGCGCGCGAGTGGATCATGGCATTTTTGGTTATGGTTTCGCGCCGGATGGATTGAATGATGTCGTCACCACTCGCTTGCAACGCTTGTATAACTGGCAGGTGAGCACTGACCAGGTTCAATATGTGCCAGGTATTGTCACCGGTTTTAATGTGGCAGTGCGTGGTTTTTGTAAACCGGGTGAAGAAGTCATTTATCAGGTGCCAGCCTATCCGCCCTTTATTCGTGCTCCACGTGGTGCGGGCATGCAAGGGGTTCAAAATGCTATGTTCTTGGGTGAAAGTGGACAGTACGAAGTTGATTTTGATCTTTTTGAGCGACAAATCATCGATAACAATGTGCGTGTTTTCATCCTTTGTAATCCGCACAATCCAACTGGTCGGGTATTTCGTCAGGATGAGCTTGAACGCTTTGCGGAGATTTGCCTGCGACATAATGTGATTATTGTTGCTGATGAAATTCATTGTGATATCTTGTACGATGGTCGGGTGCATATACCTATTGCATCCTTGAGTCATGAGATATCGGATATAACGATTACTCTGCAAGCTCCCAGCAAGACCTACAACATTGCTGGCTTACATACCTCTGTAGCGATTATTCAGAACTCTGAGTTACGCGAACGTTATAACATGAGCAAGGCGGGTATTGTGAGCACTCCCTGTATTTTAGGTATGTATGCGGCGAAAGCAGCTTATGAGCATGGCGACGCATGGCTGCAGGCGCAATTGGCTTACCTGCAGGCAAATCGTGATTTGATCGACCAGGCTTTGCAAACCGAACTTGCGCCCATCAAATGGGCGAAACCGGAAGCCACTTTCCTGGGCTGGCTGGATTGCCGCGACTTGGGCATAAAAGGCTCAATGCAAAAATTCTTCCTGGAAAATGCGAAAGTAGGCTTTAATGATGGTCCAGAATTTGGTGAGGTTGGACAGGGCTTTGTTCGCTTAAACTTTGGTACAACCCGCGCGAATATTCAATTAGCGATAGAAAAAATGAAAGCCGCGATTGAAAAGATATAAGCTGGATGATTGGGGTTGTTTAAAAGAAACACAGAAAGTTTTAAAAAAAAAGAGCCGGGGAACCGGCTCGATTTAACTTAGTTAATCCTTATTACTCGAGTGGGATAACATTGGCTGCTTGCTTACCCTTGTCACCATTTTCGACACTAAATTCTACTTTTTGGCCTTCTTTGAGGCGTTTGTAACCATCCATTTGGATAGCAGAAAAGTGAACGAAGATATCTTCGCCATCTTCCTGACCAATAAAGCCATAGCCTTTTGGCGCGCTGAACCACTTAATCGTACCAATACTGCGTTCTGACATTCTAAAAAACTCCACTTTCTATTAAAAAATATTTCCCTTGCTGATGCAAGTTGGATAAATTTATCATTGACCCTTCGAAACGTCAAGCACTTGATTTTCTGAGGCAGGGCAAACGCATCTAAATTAGGCAAGAAACATGCATCTCATAAATAAAGACGAGGTGCATTATGGAAGAAAGTACATTCACAATCATATTCAGCAGCCTGAAAGACCCGCGAATAGACCGAACA
>Ga0255343_1002329_pt1 | contig 22387 bp, 16 predicted proteins | sample wastewater_treat_4_FD_192413 | JGI IMG/M metagenome (GOLD analysis project Ga0255343, IMG submission 192413) | Wastewater microbial communities from Lulu Island WWTP, Vancouver, Canada - plant16 | ecosystem: Engineered > WWTP > Wastewater > Unclassified | place: Canada: Vancouver, British... | reverse complement strand
TACGAGAGCCGGGTTTTGTGCTGGATCAGATAGAAGGCTTCCGGCCATTGCAGACGGGAAGCGGGGTCCAGGTCCGGACGGATAATCCCTCCGTTCGCCACTCGCCCCTCGATGAGTGGAGATGGGTCCACCGGACAAACCGCCGCCACCGCCTCAATAATCTGCGGCGCCAGGGACGGCTGCCGGTCGGGATTCAATTCGTAAAGGTAGAAGCCGAGCGCTTCCCAGTCTTCATGCAAACAGAAAGCCACATCAAACGATGGTTGCCGTTGCAGCCAGGCGCAGTGGGCGCGCACCTCGGCGGTAACCGGATACCGGTAATCCCGGTTCAAATCGTTCCCCGCGTTGTTCTCCCGGCGGTTGGCTGGAAATCCGGTCGGGTTCAGGCACGGCATCAGCCACAACGCCAAGCCCGGTGGCCAGGCGTTTACCTCCACCAACTGCCGCAAAGCCAGAGGCCCGGCGGGTTCATCGCCGTGAATGCCGGCGCTCAGGTAAACCCGCAAAATAGGGGCGCCGTCGGGCGGAGCAACCGGGGCGCGGTGCGCCGCCAGCAATTGTAATGCCTCCCCGGCCGGGACATCTTCGAGCGTCCATCCGGTCCGGCGCGTCGCGTCACGAAAGGCCGTGAGCGTGGCCGGCAAGTCAATGGTTTCGCCACGATACCCGCCGTGATTGCGGTTCAGGCGTTGAAGCGAAGGTCCGTTCACACGCCGGAAGTGGCCGCAAGCGCGGCGGCGGGCTCAGATGGAGCAAACCCTTCCCAGTCGGGATCCAAACCCAGATCCCGGATCATTTGCAGATCTTTCTCGGGCGGCTGATTTCCCGTGGTCAGATAGTTCCCGATCATCAGGGCACTGGCCCCCGCCATGAAAATCAGGCTTTGGGTGTCGCGCAAATTCACCGCGCGCCCTCCCGCCACCATGATTTCCTGGGTCGGCAGGATGAACCGGAAACAGGCGATGCTCTGGAGAATTTCCAGCGGCGACAACGGCACGCGGTCCCCCAACGGCGTGCCGGGGATGGGATTCAGAATGTTGATTGGCACAATGCTGGCCCCGACTTCCTTCAAGGCAAACGCCAGATCGCAACGATCCTCCCGCGTCTCGCCCATGCCCAGAATGCCGCCCGAACAAATTTTGATGCCGGCCGCTTTCAGATGGCGGATGGTTTCCAACCGGTCGTCGTAGGTGTGCGAATCGCAGACGTTGGGGAAAAACCGACGGGAGGTTTCCAGATTGTGATTGTAGCACTCCAATCCCGCCGCCTTGAGCCGCTCCGCCACCCGCGGATTCTTGATCATACCCAAGGAGCCGTCGGGCCGGATTTTACCTTCGCGTTTCAAGGCCGCCAATTGCCCGCAAACGGCGTCGAGAATCGGACCTTCCTCCAACCCCCGCCAGGCCGCGACGAGGGCGAATCCCGCCGCCCCGTTGGCCCCGGCTTCCGCCGCCGCCGCCAGGACATCGGCGGTGGGCAATAGCCCGTGCCGCGGCGATTCCGTGGAATAAAACGCGGATTGTGCGCAGAACCGACAATTCTCGGGACAACCGCCGGCTTTGAGGTTCACGATAGAACAGAGGTGAATCTTGTTGCCTTTGAACCGCTCACGGATGCGATTTGCCCAGGCCATCAGATCGTAGATGTCCGCCGGGGCCGTCAACTGAAACAACGTCAGCGCCTCCTCGCGCGTGAGCTCGCCCCCGGCCAGCACACGACATCCCCAGCCGGCAATCCGCTCATGCGCGCCGGCGTCAACTGTTTCCATGTTCATGGTTGACAGCATACCCGACGGTCAAGCAGAGGCAAGCCGGGGTTTGGTCAAGCCACCACCTTCGCGCGGCGGCTTGAGAAAGTGGGGGCGAAGGAGGCGGGTTTAGTGCATCAGCCAGCCCACGATGGCTGCGCGCCGGACCGGGCCGTAACTGCGGCTGTCGCTGCTGAGAAACCGATTGTCCCCCAGCACATAAAATTCGTCCGGACCGCATTGTACCGTTTCCGTCATTGCGGTGAACGGGAAAGTCTTCGTGCCTTGTGCCAGGTACGGCTCTGAGATTTTTTCTCCGTTCACGTAGATGTTGCCGTCCCCCAAATCCACGCGATCCCCGGCCACGCCTATGATCCGCTTGACCACATACGCCTGATCCGTCGGGTCTTTGAGCACCACGATGTCGCCGCGTTCCGGGGTCTGAAACAAACTGCTGAGTCGGTTGACCAGATAGATATCGGCCTCTTGCAGCGTGGGACACATGCTGGGCCCGGTCACGCAAATGGATTGCACCACGAAATGACTGAAGAACAGATAACTCCCCACCACCAAGGCCGCGATCCCCATCGCTTGACCGATCTGGGACCACCGCCAGACGCGCCGGCGGGGTGTCCCATCACGGGTCGGCAACCCGGCCCGCATCCCCGGAGACAAAACCATGTCGGTCGCTTCCATACTTCGGTCCTTGATTCTCGAACACGATAAGTATGAGGCTCATTCGCAAAGCTGACAACGGGGGTAAGTTGCGTAATTTTGTGTCGGAGGACTTACGGATAATCCGCGCACGTGGACGCCCTTGACCAGCGGAGAGCGGGCGCGCTTAACGGCGGGCGGCAACGGTTTGCCGGATGGCCGCGCGGAGATCGTCAATCAAAAACGGTTTGCTGATCACACTGGAAACCCCCGGGAGCGGCGTCCGCTGGGCTTTCAAATTTTCCTCGTGCGCGGTGATCAACACGATGGGCAAATCCGGGTGGCGTTGTTGGATGCGCCGCGCCAATTCATCCCCTTTCATTTCCGGCATGAAATAATCGGTGATGACCAAATCAAAAGCCGCCTGCTCCAAACAAGCCAGGGCATCGGCACCGTTCGTGGCGGTCTCCACCACGTGCCCGTCGTGCGTCAGCATCATTTTCACCGCATCACCGACCAAGGGTTCGTCGTCCACGACGAGAATCCGACACTTGACCACCTTCGGTTTGCTCATAATCGGCTAACGTAATGGCGGGAGCTTACGCGGAATCGGGAATTATGCAAATGCCTTTCGTCGTCAGGCCGCCCTCCCCTCCCCACTTGTTTCCGGGCATTCTTTGGCTTTTTTCTGGTCAGCATCGCAGGGTCACACCATGATGTCACCCAACCAACAATGCGCCAAAGATCGCCGAACTTTGCCATGAATCTGAAACACCTATTGATGCTCGGGCTTGCCACCGCCAGCCTGTTGCCGGCCCAGGAAGCCAACCGTCAAGTCGTCCACCAGAAAACCGAAATCCGGCTGCGCGAAATCGCGGCCCGGACTCGTGGTGCGCTGGGGTTTGTCGCCTTGGACCTGACCAGCGGGGAACGGTTCGCGCTCAATGAGACGTTGACCTTCCCGCAAGCCAGCGCCATCAAGATTGCCATTTTGATGGAGGTGTACAAACAGGCGGAGGAGGGCAAATTCAAACTGACCGATGCCCGGCGCATTGCCCGCGCGGACAAGGTCGGCGGCAGTGGCATTCTCAAGCATTTGGGCGACGACACGGTCGAACTGAGCCTCGCCGACTTGTGCGTGCTGATGATTGTGCTCAGCGACAACACGGCCACCAACCTGCTCATTGATCTGGTGGGGCTGGAAAATATCAATCGCACGCTGGACGCCTTGGGACTTCCGCACACCCGGGTGCGGCGGCGCATGTTGGATACGGCGGCCTCCTGGCGGGGCGACGAAAATGTATCCACCCCGGCCGAGGCGGCGCGCATCATGGAAATCCTGTTCAAAGGCGAGTTCCAAAACCGCGCCACCTGCGAAGCCATCCTGGCTCTCCTGCGCCAGACTCAAGGCGGCAGCATCCAGGCCGCCTTGCCCGCGCATATCCCGGTGGCTTTCAAACCCGGCGGCATTGCCGGCGTCACGACCGAATGGGCGATTGTGGAACTGCCGGGCCGGCCTTACGTTCTGGTGGTAATGGAAAACTACGGTTTGGAAACGGATGCCGATACCGCGATCAAGGAACTCGCGGTTGTGGTGCATGAACATTTTTCCCGGCTGGCCCAAGCCGCCCCGCATGGTGCGTATGTCGAGAAACCACGTTAGCCGACTGCGGATGGGCGTTCGCCGCTCCGTGCGATCCGGTTGGGTCAGCTTGTTGGTGACAACGAGCCTGACGTTCGCTTTGCGCGGGCAGGTCTTGGATCTTCCACCGCGGCCGGTGGGCGCACCCGACGGGACTCAGTTCACCAATATCGTGACCTCGCTGTCGCCGGCGGAACGGGAGCGTTGGATTTATGCCCAAATCATCAGCGGCAACGTCCCCGCGTGGTTGCGTCAACTGACACCGATTACCGTCACCGCGGGCGGCCAGACGGCCACGTATCAGGTCCTGCCCGATTATCTCGCCATTGGCAACGACACCAATTATTTCCTCTGCCCGATGACGCCGCTGCTGGCGCAACGATTGGCGGATCACCTCGGCTGCACGCTGCCCACGCGCAAGATGGTCAACCAGATTTGGACCAACGCACCGGTGAAACTGAAACCCGAGCCCATCCCGCCCAGTGCGGCCATGACGACGGTGCCGGTCTTTGCCTGGCATGATTATCTGGTGCGCACGCAACGTCATCAACTGATCCCCGCGTCCCCTCTGGGCACGTTGACCAGCGGGCATAAAAAGGATGTGATCCTTTCCGCGCGCATTTACACGAATTTCGCCAATCCAAACATCACCAAACCCGTGGTGATTTACGGCTGGCATTATCCCTGGGGAACGCCCATTCAACCGCTCTACAACGGCCACGAGGAAACCTACGCCGACTACTCGCACGGCATTCGGCTGGCGCAACTGGGGCTGACCGTCAACGGCCAGTCCAATACCATTCCCAACATCCTGACCAACGCCAGCCTCGCCCCTCTATTGAGCGACGATGGGATCAGCGAAGGCTCCTCCAACGGGACCATTCCCCGGCCCCGCTATTCGGTGCCGCCGCTCGCTCCGGCGATCATGATGCATCCCTATAATCGCAGCGTCACCATCGGCACTCCGGTGACGCTCCGCGCGCTGGCCATCGGCGACCCGCCGCTGACGTATCAGTGGCGGCGGCACGGCACCAACCTGCCCGGGGCGCATCAGGCCACGCTCACGCTCGACCCGGCGCAACCCGACCACGCCGGGCTGTATTCCGTGGTGGTCAGCAATCCCGTGGGCTCGGCTACCAGCCGCGTTGCCCGGGTGCGGGTGCATTCCGCGGCTCCGCCGCTGTTGTTGGCGGATGATTTTAGCACGAACACGGCGATGCATTGGCAGGTCGCCTGGGGGGCCGCCAATGGCATGCCTGATTATACGGTGGATTGGGCGTTCGATTACGGAGCGGTGCCTTACACGTTTCACGGCGTGACCGAACTTATTCCACCTGCGCCCCATTCTGTTGAAGGAAACACCCGGGCCGTCCGGCTGACCGTGAACAACAACGATGCCCTCGGCGCCGCGGCCGCCGTAAATCTGTATCCCAAGGATCAGCGGTTCAATGACCCGTTCGCGTTGAAGTTCGATCTCTGGATCAATTATCCCGGCGGGACTGGCGGCACCGGGCCGGGGGTGGCCGGCAGCACGGAACACGCAATTTTTGGCGTGAACCATTGGGGCACCAACGCCAACTGGGCGGCCCCCGCCGCCGCCAGCAGCGATGGACTCTGGTTCGCCGCGGCTGGTGAAGGCGGTGATTCGCGCGATTACCGGGCGTACCAGGGCAATCCGCTCGGGCTTCCGTTCGATCTCTCATCCGCGCTGGTGGCCACTAATCATACCGCGGCGTTCTTTCAAAACTTGTTCCCGACGGACCGGTTTGAAACTCCCGGCGCGCCAGGCAAGAACTGGATCGAAGTCGAGGTGCGTTACATCGGCTCGGTGGTCACTTGGCTGATGGAAGGCGCGGTCGTGGGGCGGTACACCAATACCTCGGCATTTACAAACGGCACAGTGATGATCGGCATGATGGACACCTTCAGCTCCATCGCCAGCCCCGCGCGGGACGCCTTCGTTCTTTTCGCCAATCTCCGCGTCGAAGATCTCACCCCGGTGCCGCCGCGGATTGAATCAGTCGCCCACCTCCCCCAAGGCGAGGTGCAATTGCTTTTCTCCGGTGTCCCGGGTCGGCGGTACGCGGTGGAAGCCACCGCCACGTTACCGCCTCCACATTGGCAGACACTCGCCAACATCATCGCCGGCGATTCCTGGACGCCGTTTGTGGATGCGAATGCCTCCGCGCAAAGCGCGCGGTATTATCGGTTGAGAGCCGCGCCGGCTGACGAAGAATAACCGATGCCCGCCGTTCACCGGAGAACTTCCCTCCGGCCAAACAGCAGCCCATCACGCGGTCGGGAGACGGAACGTCTCCCAACCCATCGCGTCGCCGCTTGCTGGCGACGGCACGGCTTCCAGTCATCCGCCGCGCGGGTGCAGCCGGTCATCCCGCTTTGGCCAACGCCGCGCTGTGCTTTTGCACTTTCCGGATGGCTTCGAGAATATCGTCCACACTGGCGCGATCGCCCAGCAGCTTATTTTGGGTCATGGCCACGGTGGTTTCGCAAACCTGCTTGTTGCCCTTCAATTCCTTGAAGCTCTCGCGGTACGCCCGCAGCCGGTCGGCACTCCAGAGACGTTGGAATCCGCGCGAGGCGATGGCCTCATCCAACAACCCGTCGTAGTATTGCTCGCGGTAAACGGGGCCGCAGGACACGCCTTCGGCGGAAACCGCCTGCGAAAACCGTGCCAGGGACAACCCGTTGAATTGCGTGGCGTCGTAGCGGAACGGGTAGAGATGCCACACTGCCCGGCTGTTCCGCGGCAGGCGCACCGGAATGATGCCGGGAATCTTGCCCAGATTGGCGCTCAGGTAATCGGCGTTCGCCTGGCGGATTTCCGTTTCCTTGACCAATTTGTCGAGCTGTTGCTGCAGCATCATTGCCTGCGGTTGGGTCATGCGGTAATTCAGCCCCCGGGTAAACGAGCCGCTGCCTTGGTTCGTTCCGACCGCGCGCCCGCAGTTGTGATAGGAATTGCAGCGGTCAATCAACGTTTCACTCATGCTGGTGATGGCGCCGCCCTCGCCGGAGGGAATATGCTTGGATTGCTGAAAACTGAAGCATCCCACGTCGCCGAGGGTACCGCATTTTTGCCCGTGATACTCCGCCAGCCACGCCTGGCAGGCGTCTTCAATCACCGCCAGTTTGTGTTTCCGCCCGATGGCCAGGATCGCGTCCATCTCGCACGGCATGCCGTAAATATGCACCGGCATGATGGCACGGGTGCGTTCGGTAATACGGCTTTCAATCGAGGCCGGGTCCAGGGTCAACGTGGCCGGGTCGGTATCGGCAAAGACCGGCAGGGCATGATGCGCAAGGATGGCATTGTAGGTGGCGATAAAGGTGTAGGGCGACACAATCACTTCGTCGCCGGCGTTCACGTCCATGACCTGCAAACTGACGAGCAGGGCCGTGGTGCCGCTGGACGTGGCCAGGCATTTGCGCGCGCCCAGCAGTTTCGCGTATTGCGCTTCAAAATTTGCGACCTCGCCACCCGCTCCCCGGAACCAACTGCAACTGCGATACACCTTCAGGATGTTGGCTTCCCAGGCTTCCTGCCATTGGGGCCACTGCGTCCAGCCGCTCCGGTGAACCGGCGTGCCGCCCAGCAAGGCGGGTTTATCCGCCTCCGCGGCAAAACCGCGCGGCGCCTGGCGCGCCCCCAGCCAGCCGAGCGCGACCGAACTGGCGGCGGCGGTGCGGATGAAGTTGCGTCGTGTGTATTGGTTTTTCATAACTTTGTTCCTTTCTCTCCAGATTGGCAGAATTTTCGCCTGACCACGGTCAATCAAGCCCTGCCCAACATCAGCCGCCCTACCCTATCCCCCGCGCGCGTCAGTCTCAATCCCAAAAATGATCCCGTCGTCCAGTCAGCCCGTAAACACCGGGGCACGCCCCACACCTGATCGGATCAACCGGGTTTTCTTCCGCACCCGTCACCCCGCGCGGAGACGCTTCCCCCGAAAATAATGCGGATGAACCCATTCGACGAACCGGTCCCATCGCGCCCCGCTTTGGCGTTCGTTTACTTCGCCCGTTCATTCCGCTCCGCCAGTCCAGCCGACGTTGGCGGTCAAGCGTTGTCCTTCAATGCACATACCAGGGCGTGCCACTGGCAATCACTCCAACAAAATAGGAGGCCGCGTTGCCGAGCAGCGAGGCCGCCAAGGCGCGCCGCCAGCTCACGCCAATAAATCCGCCGCTCTGCAGAAACGGGGCGGCGGCCACCAGCTTGACGAGCACGGCGTCAGCCAGCACAACCCCCGGCTCCAGCAACCAGAGGGAGACGCGCTCAATGAGCGGCAGAAACGCGAATAAGAAAAGGGCCGTATTGGCCGCGATGAGGGTGAAAAATAACGGGACAATCAGTACGCCGGTCGAAACCAACACCAACGTAACCAGGCTGGACTCGACCACGAGCGCCCAAAACGCGACGGCGGCGAACGCCAGCGCCGATTGCCCGTCCACCATCACCGGGTTGGCACGGGCGGCGAGCGGGAACAAGAGCAGTAACGCAATGACAACGCGGAGAGCGCCCAACGGACGCCAACGCCCCGGCTTGACGATTGCCGCCGGGAACACCGGATCGGGGGCAAGCAACACCGCCCGATGATCTGTGTCGTTCGACTGCCCGGCGGAACGACCAGACGTTGCAGCAATGGAGTTGGGGCATCCGGGTTTCATGCTCAATCGGGGCTGAATGTCACCCCCGCCACCCAGCCGAATAAACGAGTGTGCCCGGACAAGCGCCAAAGGAGCGCCGCGGCAAACAGGAGTGCAACCCAAAGATACAGCCATCCGGCGACCGGATACGCGAAGCCAAGCTCACACAGCGCCAACACCACGAGCGCGGACGAAGCGAGCGTAAGAAGAGCGACGCGCATACAAACGGCTACCGGTTTTGCCGGGCCGGGCCCCGCAGGCCATTGGTTGACGGATCGGTTCGGCTCATGCGCCACTCTACATCGGATCGGTTGGATGGACAAGCCGGCGCAACACCCTCCCGTGGTCGCCGCATCGTCATCATCAACGCCCCGCCGCGCTCCGGCGTTTGTCAGCCCCTTTGGATGGTTCCCGCCCGAGCGCTGACATCGCGGCCTGACTTTACGGGCACTTTTTTTATTGACCAGGGCCTATTGCTCTTGCTAACGTGGTCGCAACAATTGAACGGAAAAAGGAATGCCTATGCCAATAGGGCTGTAAACCGGAAATAGCGAAACATACAGCCATTCGATCATGCGCAACTCAGCGCCCGTCCCGGATCACGTAAATGGATACCGAACCCATTAAACAACCAAGGCAAGGCGCTTACGACCGCCGCGCGGAGACCCTCCTCCCGGGCGACCTGTCCACCCAACCGGGGACCGCGTTGCCCCCGTCGCCCGCCGGCCCCGAAGCCGACATCCCCCTGCCTCTTGACTTGGACAACATCCAGGTCAACGAGGTTCTCGCCCGAGGGGGCATGGGCATCACCCTTCTCGGCGTCCGGACGAAGGGCTCCCCCCAGCGGGTGGTGGTTAAAATCCCGATCACTGCCGAGCCGCGCGTCCTGGAACGGTTCAAAAATGAGATTCGCATCCTCTCCGGGCTCAAACACCCAAACATTGTCCGCTTCATACAGGCTGGCGAAACCGACATCCCCTTCCCCCAAGGAGCCCGAAAGCTCCCCTGGCTGGCCATGGAATACCTTTCCGGGGACAGCCTGCGCGCCATTCTCAAGAAACAGACAAAGGCGCGCTGGCAGGACGTGCTTCCCTTGCTCAACGATGTTTTGCACGCGCTTGATTACCTCCATACCGAGAACCTCTGCCACCGGGACATCAAACCCGACAACCTGATTTTCGACCCCCAAGCCGGGGTCTGGAAGCTCGTGGACTTCGGCATCGCCAAAGAACTCATTGATAACCTGCGGCTCACCATGACCATGGCGGAGGCCAATCCCGGCGCTTGGGATTACATGTCCCCCGAGCAGTCCCGGGGTCAGCGCCTGGACATCCGGAGCGACATCTACTCCCTCGGCCTCACCGCGTGGGAGGCGCTCATCGGTGTGGTGCCGCGGCCGGGCGCGGGCTTCCCCAGCGCCATGCTCGGCCCCGAAAACGTTCCCCCGGATGTGGACACGCTCATTGCCAAGATGACCGCGCATAATCCGGAGGACCGCTACCAAACCCCGGCGGAAGTTCTGGCCGCCCTTCGCGAGGGGGCTGGAGAAATAGAACGAAAGGAAAAAACCCGGAAGACGCGTGCGACGCTGGCCCGCCGTCTCGCGATCGGCACGGGGATTGCCGCCGCCACCGCCCTCGCGTGGTTCGTTGCCGATCATTTTCAAGAGCAGAGCATCGCGAAAATTTCAGGCTCCCGCACCTCTTCGGGTCCCGAGCTCCTCCGCAGACTTCACGAGTTGGAAGAATTCCGCAAACAACATCGGTTCTGGGGCCGGCGCTACGCCGATCCCGCGTACGAGGAAGCCCAGCGGAAGGCCGACGAGGAGGAACTCCCAAGAATGAGGAATGCTTGCGCGGCTCTAATGGCAGAGCTGGCCGACGCCAACCTCTCGGATGAGGATAAGTTCAACCGCTGCGAGGCTTTCTACAAAACTTATCATGGGGTCCGCCCCGACGATCCGGAGGTCAAAGCAATACATATTCACCGTGATGAATTCGACGCAAAAATAACGACGGCCAAGGCGGATGCGCTGGCGGCGAAAGGGCAAATGAAGGAAGCTCTCGCGCTCTGCGATCAGGCTGAGAGTAGATGCACCGCCCCCGCAGCGGTAACAACGATCACCGAGGCCCGCGGGCGCATCGCCGATGCGTATACCAAAGCCAAGCTGGCCGAAATTGAACCCCTCTTGGCGGCAAAAACGGAGCCGGCCCTTGCCCAAGCCCAAACGATTCTTACCGAAGCGGAAAAAATCGTCGGCCCCCGGACGGCCATCCAATCCGGGAAACAAAGGATGGATGACGTCCTCTGGACCGTCATTTCGGAAGAGGCCAATTCAGCGCTTAACCACAATGACTGGGAAACTGCGCGTCGGGCCTATGACCGTTACATTGAGATTTCCACGTTAAAAAGCCACAGAGCTGAAGCCGTTCGTAATCGAGACGCTGCCGTCCGCAAGGCCGACGACGACTTTTACACAGCCGCAGTCAAGCGCGCGGAGGATCATCTCCAGCGGAAAGAATACACCCTGGCCCGCCGGGCCTACGACCAGTATCTAGAAATCGCCCCTCTGCAGGCGCATCGCGAGGAGGTTGCCCAGGCCAAACAAAGAATCGGGGAGCTGGAGGATGATAACGATTGGCTGACCGTCAGGGATTCGGCCGACCGGAACCTGGCCCAGCATACCTTCAAGCAGGCGACCGACGACTACCAGAACTACCTCAAAAAGTGGCCGGACGGCCGCCACGCCGCCGAAGCCAGGCAGGCGCTCGGCCAGGTCGTGAACAGGCACTTCCAGTACCTGCTTGGCATTGAGAACTACGACGACTTCCAGGAAGAATTTAACAAAGTCAGTGAAATGTACCCTTCTGAACACGCCAGGATCGAGGAAGCATGCAACTGGCTAGTAGGCCACGTTCACGGCGAAATCTCCCGCCTCTGGAGGGACGTACAAAGCGGAGCCATGCCGACGGTCGCAGCATTGGACAAAATCGGCCAACTCAGATACAGCCGGGCGGATGCCAATAAACGCCAGTATCTCGACCGACTTGCGGGGTTTTTGAAGCATTACCTGCAAGACCCCACCCCTCAGAACGCAAGGCGGTATCTTTACTATCAGCATCGCCCCCCTAGCGACTGTGTTACGATGGCCAGCCCACCAGATGTTTTCGAGATTACGGTTGAGCGCATTGACGTTTCGCTCTCCGACAAGATATACAAGAAGATCAAGGGCTTTGGTGATGCGGACCCGCAAATTCGGGTCATCCTCTGCCGGAACGAGGAAAGCAAAAATTATCCGCAAATTAATAAAATTTTCGAAGGACCTGGAGCAGTTAACCAGCATTCCTTTTCCATCAACGTCCAGAAAACCATCTTCCTCGATCAGAGAACAGACATTCTCCAGATTATCCTCGACGACGCGGATCCCGTTTGGGGTGATAAAAATATTGTTTGGTGCCTCTTTCCTGATCTGATTTCCCGAGGCGGGCGCCTCCCTGTTGAATGTGAAAAGGAGGGGACCAAATTCGTCATGCACTATACAATGAAATAAACTTGTAACAATAATCTCCCATGAACTTCATCCTCAAAACCCTCGCCGCCGTTGCGCTCGTTGCCATAATAATTGCCGCAGCGGTCTTTATCCTCGCCCACGTCGGCCCATCGAAACCCCCGGCCCCGGCCGCGCCGGCCGCGGAGCAGCCAGAAGCCCAGTCCCCTGCCCCAGCCGGGGGTGCCTCCTACCGCCCCGATCCGCGGTCTGTTCCGCAGTTTACCAACACCATTGAAGTCGCCTCCCTTCCCATCCAGCCGACCTATCGACCAATGAACCAACCGGCCTATCTTCAAATGCTCCGGCAGGAAGGCAAGACCTACCGCAGCGTCGTTTTGGGCAAGCTGACCGGCCGGGCCAGCAAAGCCGATTGGGGCCTCCAAGGCACCGCCCACTTCAACTACCTCTACGGCTTGGAATCCACCGCCAAGGTTCTGCGCAACGACGGCGTGACCATCGTCGAGGAGCGCAATTTCACCAAAGTCCAGGAAGAGCTCCTTGTCTCCGAGTACGAAGTCGGCATCGAGCTGGGCGAACGGATCAATAAAATATTGTCGTTCGTCGAGTTGTTTGGCGAACGGGCCGTTGCGGCAGGAGACACCAGTGGCATTGGGGCCGGCGCCTCGTTCGGGGCGAACGTCATCCGGCAGTTGGACGGGACGACCATCCCCATCAAGAAAGGGTGGGTGGACATGGCCCGCAACATGGGGGTTTTCAAGGATTTTCCCCGGATTGACCCCGAGAAATTCGAGCGGGAGCTCCGGATGTTCACCTCGGGCACGAATGACCGGCTGCTCGAGGGCAAAACCGTGCGCCTCACTTTTGTGGACGGCCAGGGCATTACGCAGATCGAACCGATCAACTGCGTCCTCAGCGAAAAGGAACGGGACGTGATCATCCGCTCCAACTTCGCCCTCGATCACTACATCTTTCCGGACCGGCAGATCAGCCCGGGCGAAGAATGGGAAATTGACGGCGACGTCCTCGGCGGATTCCTCGATCCGCGCCTCGACGGGAAAGCCGGCGGCAAGGTCACCATCACGCGAATCCCCGACTTCACCGGCGCTGATGGAAGCATATCCAAGCGGCTCAAGATCCCCCGAGGCAACATTGTGGTGCAAGACGTCGGCGGTACCCGGGCGGTTACCGGACAACTCACCGGTATTACCGGAATACTGGCCATTCCCGACGCCATTCAGGTCATCAGCAGCGCCTCCCTCAAAGGATATGCCGACTATCAGAACGTCAGCACCGACCACCTCTTGTTCGCCGCCAAGCACACCGTCAGGCCCAAGTTTGAAGTCCAGTATCGCTGCACCGTGGACTAGCCCATGTACTTGGTCTGCCCAAAGTGCCGGCGCGCGGTCCCCGCGCCCCTCGCGAAGACAGGCTTCAACTGCACACTCTGCAAGCACGCCTGGGAACCGCCGGCCATGGAGTTCGCCGCGGCGTATTTTTGCGAGCTGCCCGCCCTGGCGGTTGCGCTGCGGGCGGCCAGCGGGGAGCGGTTCCCGATCTCCTCGTTCCCGGCCACCGTTGGCCGGGACAGCGACTTCAAGGAACTTCAGAGGAACCGGGCGGTCTCCCGCGAGCATTTCCGCGTCAATGTCAGCGATGACGGCATCACCGTCACCGACCTTGGCAGCCGCGGCGGCACCTTCCTGAACGCCGCCCAACTCCCGGCCAACACGCCCCACCCTTTCACACCAGCCGACACGCTTTGCGTCTCGGGGGTCGAGTTAACGCTCGAACTCTCCTTTTGTCCGCCGGCCCCGCAGCCCCCGGCGGACCAGCCCGGACCGGAAACCATCCACCTGCCCAATTCCGCCTCCCGGATGACCGTTGGCGGGCCACTCTCCCCCGCCGACATCAAAATCCAAGGCTGCGAGGCCCCGAAACCGATTGCGTGCTTTTATACACCGCCCCAGGGTTCCGGCTGGGCGCTTCTCGCGCTCGAACACGGTGCCGTCACGGTAAACGGCGAACCCATCCTGGCCTGCACACTCCAGCCCGACGACGAAGTCTCATTGGGCCCCTTCCGCTACCGGTATTCTCCCGAGGGCACCGCGCTCCGCCCCGTCGCGGCGGCTGACACCGTCGGCCTGGCCGCTCGAAAAATCGGTTTCTCCGTGCGAACGCCCACCGGCCCCAAGGCCATCCTCGCCGGGGCCACCTTGGACATTCCGGCCGGCCGCCTCACCGCCATCATCGGGGCGAGCGGCAGCGGCAAGTCCACCCTGGCGAAAATCCTGATTGGCGCCCTCGTTGCCGAGTCGGGCGAGCTCTTGTTTGCGGGGCAGTCCATTGCCCCCCCGGCCTATCCCGAGCGGGTTGCTGGCTTGATCGCTTTTGTGCCGCAGGAGGACATCGTTCATCCGGAACTTACGATTCAAGAAACACTGGATTACGCCGCTTCCATCCGCCTGTCCGGGCACGCCACGCCAGCCGAGAAAGCGGCCCGGGTCGCCCGGATTCTTGACGAACTCGATCTCCTCGATCACCGGGACAAGCCGGTCAGCGCGCTCAGCGGGGGCCAGCGCAAAAGGGTCAACGTCGCCGTAGAACTCCTTTCCTCCCCCCAAATTCTCTTCCTGGACGAGCCCACCACCGGCCTCGACACCGGGACCGAGGAGCAGATTTTGACGTGCCTCCGCCGGCTGGCCCGCCAGGGGCGCACCGTGGTGTTCATCACTCACTCCCTCCCCGCCATGGATCAGGCCGACCATGTCGTCATCCTGCACGCCGACAGCGCCGGGGGGCGTGTCCTCGCCCAAGGCGCGCCTGATCTGCTGAAGCGGCAACACCGGCTTGCCGATTGGAGCGCTCTCTTCCCGCGCAGCGAAACCCGCTCCACCCAGACGCCCCCCGCCGCCGTCCGCCCCACAAAGGCGCTCGCCAAGCTCGCCCTCAAGTCCCCCGGCTTTCTGACCCTGCTGTTACGGTACGTCTCCATTTGGGCGGCCAAACCCATTGCCTCCTTCCTTATCTTGCTCGGCCTCCCGGCTCTGCTGGGGTTGCTCATTCGTATCGCCGTCCCCACCGACGGCCCAGCCGGACACGACCGTATTCTCTTTGGCGTCATCTGCGCCTTCTGGCTCGGAATGAACCAAACCGTGCGCGAAATCGTGAAGGAGCGAACCATCATGCTCCGGGAGCAATTTGCCGGGGTTGCTACGGCCAGCTATCTCTTTTCAAAGGTGGGCTTCTTTTTCGTAATCGCCTTCTTCCAAGCGGGCCTCCTCGCCGCGCCGATGCTTTGGCTCCGTGTCGAGGGGATGGACATTACCGTGGTCCACTCGGAAATGGAATGCCCGGTCTCCATCTTTTGGTGCGTCCTTTGGGCCGGGCTGTGCGCCGGGGCCAGTCTGGGCCTGTTTCTTTCAACGGCCTGTCTATTCATCCGGGGGCAGGGGGAAATCTGGGCCGTACTCCTCGTCATCCTGGTTACCCTTCCGCAAATCCTTTTCTCCCCCAAAGTGCTCGGCGACCTGGTCGAAAAGACGGCCGACTACCACGCCTTCATCTTTATCGACTCGGACCGAAAACTGGCCGAAATTGCCAGCTACTTTACCGCGTCGCGCTATCTGTACCTGCCGCTCGCCGCCTACCAGAATCTAAAGGGTGATTACGCTGCAATCCTCACTTTTAACGGCGCCATTCTGGCCGCCTTCTCGCTCTGCTGCCTCATCCTCGCGTGGCTGACGCTCGAACTCTTTATCCACCATAAACGAACCCAAACTCATTGGTAACCCAATCTACGATGATCCGCGGCCACGCCGGAGGCTCCGCCGTTCAATGCCCTTTCAGTCCGGCTCGGGTGCGGGAAACACCTCCCCGACCCGCCGGCGATGGTGTCAGACGTCGGTTCACCCATGCTTCATTGCGGGCGGCGAAACTGCTTGCGACCGTTTGGGATTGAGGCATAATTAACGCCCGATGATGGACGCGGCAAGCGGCGTGGCGGGCTGACAAAAACGGATGGCGGCAAGCAGTTTCAGCCGGTCAAGAATGGCCGCCAATCATCGGATGAAAACTGGTTGGCCAGGGTAGCTCAGCGGTAGAGCAGGGGACTCATAAGCCCTTGGTCGGGGGTTCGATTCCCTCCCCTGGCACCAGCCTGTGTCCGCTGGATTACGGAGATTTTCCCCGCATCAATACGCACAAGAAATCTGCCGCCCCGCCATTGTGTTACGGCCGTTTTTTGCGTAAGGTGAAAAGGCGGTGCGCAACCGGGAAAACAAGTGAGCCACCAATGTCATTATCATACATTAATAGCCCGGTTGCCGGGTTCACGCCGCGGGAAAGAAAGAACAACAACATGAAAATAAAAACCAACGGCACCTCGGGCTTCACTCTCGTGGAAATCATGATTGTGGTGGCCATCATCGGTCTGCTGGCCACGGTGGCGGTTCCGAACTTTGTTCGGGCGCGCGGCACGGCCCAGAAAAACGCCTGCATCAGCAACCTGCGGCAGATTGACGGCGCCAAACAACAATGGGCCTTCGAAAACCGCAAAAGCGACGAAGCGGTCCCCGGCGAGGATGACATCAAAGTCTATCTCAGCAAAAACCTGATGCCGAGCTGTCCGGGCGGCGGCACCTACACGATTGGGGCCGTCAACGCGGACCCGACCTGCAGCAAGGAAGGTCACGAATTGACGCTGCCTTGAGTTTCTCCTTGGTTCAGCACACGCCCGGGGCCGACGCCGCCCCGGGCTTTTTTGTTTGAACGCCTTTCTGATGGCACCGCCGATCATACCGCCGGGCCGACACTGGCTTGACAGCCGCGCGGGGTCGGCAATGCTAAAACCGTGATGATGATTAACCGCCGAACGCCCACCCGGCTTCCCGGAGATTGGAGCGGCGCCAGCTTTTTACGCGTGCCGTGACCGCTCCGCCCGATCCCAGCCAGCTCGCCCGCCGCGCCCAACAGATTCGAGCGCGCCTTCCGGCGGGTGGATTGTTCGCCGGACAACAGTGGCGAATCTCCCCTGCCCCTTTTCCTTTGGGAAAAACTTTGGCGCGGGAACTGGATGCCTTGGGCCGCGTGTTGCTGCAGTTTTATCGGGCGGTCAACCTGCTTTATCGGAAAAGTGTGGCCGGGCAGCAACCGGCGTGGGTGGCGGCCTGGTTGGACCGCGGGAAACCCCGTGAACTCATCGAACTCCAGCGCGCGGCCGCCTTCAAATATGACGTGCCCCGCATCATCCGCCCCGACATTCTGTTGACTGAGGAGGGGTTTCGCATCACCGAACTCGACAGCGTGCCGGGCGGCATTGGGCTGACGGCGTGGTTGAACCTAGCCTACGCCGAATCCGCCGACGCCGCGGCGGAAGCTGAAATCCTCGGCGGCAAACGAGGAATGTTGGACGGGTTCGCCGGCATTTTCGGTTCCGCGCCGTGCGTGGGCATTATCGTTTCCGAAGAAGCGGCCGCCTATCGGCCGGAGATGGAGTGGCTCGCGGCCCAACTCGGGGACCGGTTCACCGTGCAGGACGGGCGGTTTACCGACTTCGCCGCCGGCGACGCCGTCTATCGTTTCTTCGAATTGTTTGATCTCGCCAACGTGCCGAACGCATCGCGCATTTTGGAACTGGCCGCCGCGGAAACCATCCGGCTCACGCCGCCACCCAAGCCGGTGTTTGAGGAAAAAATGCTGTTCGCCCTGCTGTGGAATCGCAATCTGCACGATTTTTGGCGGCGGGAATTGGGGGAAAAATTTTTCCAACGTCTGCGCCAGGCCGTGCCCTACACCTGGCTGGTGGATCCGGCGCCGCTGCCGCCGCACGCGGCGCTGCCCGAGCTGGGGTTGACGGATTGGCGGCAACTCAAGACGCTTTCCCAGCGCGACCGCGATTTGATCCTGAAAATCTCCGGTTTCTCGCCGCGCGCCTGGGGCGCCCGCGGGGTTTATCTGGGCAGCGACCTTTCGCAACCCGACTGGGCGGCGGCGGTGGAGCGTGCCCTCGCGGATTTTACGGAGTCCCCGTTCGTATTGCAGCGGTATCACAAACCCGCGCGGGTGGACGCGCAATGGTTTGATTTTGACCGCCAAACCGTTGTGCCCATGCCCGGACGCGTCCGGTTGTGTCCGTATTACTTTGTGACGGGCGACCGCGAAGCTGCGCGCGCAACGCTGGGCGGGGTGTTGGCCACCATTTGTCCCGCGGATAAAAAAATCATTCACGGCATGACGGATGCCATCCTCGCGCCCTGCTGCGTATGAACCTGCCCGAATACATCCTGCTGGCAGCCAGTTCGTTGTTTATCATTGTGGACCCGGTGGCGACCGCGCCGGTGTTTGTGGCCATGACGCCGACGGACACCCCGGCGCAACGCGCCAAACGCGCGCGCCTGGCCTGTGTGGTGGCCACGATTGTCTTGTTGACCTTCGCCGTCGCGGGCCGGGTGATCTTCAAATTCCTTGGCCTCACCATGCCCGCCTTCCAAATTGCCGCCAGTATCGTGTTGCTGATGGTGGCGTTGGACATGTTACAGGCTCAACGATCGCGCGTGCGCGAAACCGACGAAGAAACCGAGGCGGGGACCGGGAAGGACGATATTTCCATCACCCCGCTGGCCATTCCGTTGCTCGCGGGACCGGGCGCCATCTCCACGGTCATCGTCCTGCAAAATCAAGCCCGCGGGATTGCCCAGCACGCGGCCCTTTTTGTGGTGGTCACCGCCGTGATGTTCGCGAGTTATCTGATCCTGCGTTTCGCCGCGCACGGGACGAAATTCCTGAATCCCATCGCCATCAAAATCATCACGCGCGTCATGGGATTGCTCCTGGCCGCGGTGGCCGTCCAATTCATGCTCAACGCCCTCCAGGAATTGAAGCCGGGATTGCTGGGGTCATGAATGCGCGGGTGGCCTCATTTGCCGTGCTGTGGGCCTTGACCGCGGGGATCGGTCTGGCGCTCTGGTTGTGGCCGCGTGACCCGCCGGGATTGACCGAGCGCATTCCCGGCACCGATGCCGCGCCGACCGCCGAAACGGCCGCCGCCGCCAATCCCGTTCCGCGCGGCCAACTCACCCCCGGCCCGGGCCAGCCGGCCCCGCTTTCCGGCGCGTGGCCGCAGTTCCGTGGACCGCAACGCGACGGCGCCAGCCACGAACCTCTGCGGATCAACCGCGACTGGGCCGCCGCGCCGCCCCGCGCGCTGTGGACGGTGGAGGTGGGCGAAGGCTACGCCGGACCGGTGATTGCCCAAGGCCGGGTGTATCTGATGGACTACGACCGCGGCCAGCAACGGGACGCACTGTGTTGCCTGTCGTTCGCCGATGGCCGGGAAATCTGGCGTTACAGTTATCCGGTCGCGGTCAAACGGAACCATGGCATGTCGCGCACGGTCCCGGCGCTGGCCAGCAACTCCGTTGTTGCCATCGGGCCCAAATGCCACGTCCTGTGCGCCGACGCCATCCGCGGCGAACTTCGTTGGTCGTTTGATTTGCCGCGCCAATTCGGCACCGTCGTGCCTCCGTGGTATGCCGGTCAATGTCCGTTGATCGAAGACGACAAAGTCCTCCTCGCCCCCGCCGGCAAGAACGATCTGTTGATCGCCGTCAGCCTCGCCACCGGCGACATCCTCTGGCGCACGCCGAACCCGCGCGGCTGGAAAATGACCCATTCCTCCATCATGCCGATGCAACTGGGCGAGCGCCGGTTCTACGTGTATTGCGGTAGTGGCGGGGTCGCGGCGGTGAACGCGGCGGACGGCGCCTTGCTCTGGGATTCCACCGAATGGCGGATCAGCATCGCCACCGTGCCCTCTCCCCTGCCCTTGGCGGACGGCCGCCTTTTCCTGACCGGCGGCTACAATGCCGGCAGTTTAATGCTGCAATTCACCGAGGCCGACGGCCAACTGACCGCCAAACCGTTGTTCCGGTTGACGGCGGAACAATTCGGCGCCACCCAGCACACGCCGGTTGTGCATCAACAACATCTGTTCGGCACGCGGGCGGATGGCGAATTCGTCTGCCTGGGGCTGGATGGCCAGGTCGTCTGGACCAGCGGCCCCCGCACCAACTTCGGCCTCGGTCCCTGGTTGCTGGCCGGGGATGTTATCTTCGTCCTGAACGACACGGGCCGGCTAACTTTGGTGGCAGCTTCGACGCACGAATACCAGGAACTCGGGTCTCTGGACGTGTTGCAGGGCCACGACGCCTGGGGACCCATGGCGCTGGCGGACGGACGCCTGTTGTTGCGCGATTTGACAAAGCTCGTTTGCCTCGAAGTCGGCCAGCCGACGTCTCAATAACGAATCGTTTTTGCCGCTGCCGTCGTTCGCAATCACCGCTGCGCGTTGGCGGGTCCGCGCCAATCCCTGCGCCCGTGCTTGCTCCGGCGACAAAATCGGGCCAAGCTTTGCCAAGAAAACGTAAGGCGTAGCCGCGGAACAGACCTAACTTTGACGCAAAGCTCCGCATCCGGAACGGCGCCCTGCGTGGCCCGGGCGTTTGCGGCGCGATAACGCGTTATGCAGAGCAGCCTTGAAGCAAAGCAGAGTCGGCGGGAATTTTTCCGCACGGCGACGCGTCACTGCTCCCTCGCCGGCTTGGCCGCGCTGGGGGGGGCCTTGTTGCGGCGTCAACAGGTGGATGCCACCGCCGCTGCCGGCTGTCCCGGCAACCGTTTTTGCCGGGAATGTTCCCGGTTGCGCTTCTGCACATTGCCTCCGGCCCCGGCGGCCCGGCTGGCGCTTAAATCGTTTCCGCCATGAACCCACGAGATCCGTTCCCCCAGTTTGACCGGCGGGCGTTCTTCCGCCACAGCACCGCCAGCGCGCTGGCGTTGACCGCGACGGGGTCGCTGGCCAAAACGCAGGTCCACGCCGCCACCCGCGATCCTTTCGCCTACGATGTCAGTCGCTACCGCAAAGTGGATCCGGCCCTGATTAAATTTGAGCGCGTCGCCCAATGGCGTTCCCCCCAACCGGGGGCGCGCCGGCTCGCCTTGGACGCGGCGGGCCGGATTTATCTGGCCACGACCAGCGGAGTTTGTGTCCTAGGCCCGGATGGCATTTCCCAGTTACACCTTCCCACGCCGGTCGCCGTCCGTGGAGTGGCGGTGGCGGAAGACGGATCGTTGTTGGTGGCATTGCGCGATCACGTCCGACACTACCATGCGTCAGGCAAGTTGCGGGCCGCCTGGGATACGCTCCCGGGGAAACCCTTTCTTTCGAGCCTCATCGTCACCACCAAGGCGGTGTTCGTGGCGGACTCCGGCAACCGGGTGGTGCATCACTACGACCGGGACGGCACCTGGCGGGGCCAGATTGGCAAACGCGATCCCGCGCGGAACATTCCGGGCTTGGTGCTGCCGAGCCCGTTTCTTGACGTGGCGATGGGTCCCGATGGCTTGTTGCGCGTGAACAATTCAGGGCGGCACCGGGTCGAGTACTACACTCCGGACGGTCATTTGGAATTGTCCTGGGGTCGGGCCTCGATTGCGATTGACGGCTTTTGCGGCTGCTGCAATCCGGTGGGATTGGCCATACTCCCGGATGGCCGCCATCTCACCTGCGAGAAAGGTCTGCCGCGGGTGAAAGTTTACAACGCCGAAGGCCAGTTCGAAGCCGTGGTGGCTGCGCCGGACTTCTTTCAGGACATCGGGATGGACGAATCCATGATGGCCGCCGACCAGACCGCCTTCGGTGGCTTGGATGCGGCTGTGGACGCCGCGGGCAAAGTTTTCATTCTCGAACTGGCCACCGGGACCATTCATGTGATGCGGGAGAAAACGTAATCCGTCGTCTGGACGATTTCAGCGAACAACCGCCGAGCATCAGCCTATGATTGAATCTTCCTCCCGTCAGCCCGGCTATCAAAGTGCCGCCTACTTGGATTGGGTTGCACTCACTCTGGCGGGGCTGGCCTTTTGCGCCTTGCGAGCAATCTGGGAGGCCGCAGGAGAGACGTCTTTCTGGTGCGCTTGGATGATCGTTGTTCCCCTCTTCATTGCGCTTTCCGTGAGCCGTCGAGCCCTCGTGGCCCCAGCCGACGGACGGGTGACCGAAACGATTTTTTTATGGGGTCGCGTGCGTTTGGGAACGCGCCGCACTCCGTTGGCGCGATTTTCCGCGATCGTTTACCGGTTTCGGAAACGTGACACGGATGAATGGTGG
>Ga0255343_1002322_pt1 | contig 22492 bp, 12 predicted proteins | sample wastewater_treat_4_FD_192413 | JGI IMG/M metagenome (GOLD analysis project Ga0255343, IMG submission 192413) | Wastewater microbial communities from Lulu Island WWTP, Vancouver, Canada - plant16 | ecosystem: Engineered > WWTP > Wastewater > Unclassified | place: Canada: Vancouver, British... | reverse complement strand
CCGTCGTGCGTGAAGACCCACGTATGCCCCGCCCAGTCGCTGACGGTCGCGAGCCGCCCGTCGGTGTCGTACGTCCGCGTGACCGCCTTGCCGGGGGCGTAGACGAGGTTGGTGACCAGCCCGCCCGTGTCGCGGGCATAGGCGGCGGTGAAGACGGCGTTGGAAAGGACGGTCATGGCGGTGGCCAGCCGGTCCATCACGTCGTAGGTAAAGGTTTCCCGAGCGACGGCGTTGGAGGCGGTCAGCAGGTTGCCCACCGCGTCGTAGGAGAACGCATCCACAGATGGCACAGATGACACAGATTCCGCAGATCGGGAGACCAGCCGGTCGAGCGCGTCGTAGGTGTAGCGGACGCTGTTGCCCGCGCCGTCGGTGCGGTTGGTGAGGTTGCCGGCGAGGTCGTAGGCGTTGGCGAAGACCTGCTCGCCTGCGGCGTTGGTGGCGGCGAGGGGGCGCGACAGCGCGTCGTAGGTCACGGTGTAGACGCGCCCCTCGGCGTTGGTGTGGGTGGTCCAGTTGCCGAGGCCGTCGTAGCCGAAGGCGTCAACCGCGCCAGAGGGGCGGACGGCGGCGGTGCGGCGTCCGAGGGGGTCGTGGGTGTAGTGGCGGCTACGCCCGCGCGGGTCGGCGGTGGCGGCGGCGCGGTCGAGGGCGTCGTAGGCCGTCCACCAGTCGCGGCCGAGCCCGTCGGTGACGCGCACCGGGCGGTACAGGGCATCGTAGCCGAATCGCGTGGCGACGCCCGCCGCGTTGGTGGAGGCGAGCAGGAGCCCCATGGGGTCGTAGGCGAATGCATCGGCGCCCGAGGCCGAGGTGACGCGCAGGACGCGCCCGGCGGCGTCGCGCAGGTACGCGAGCGCCGCGCCGCGGGTGTCTTCAGCGTACACAAGGCGGTCGCAGGCGTCGTAGCGGTTGGTGGAGACCGCGCCGTCGGGGCGGATGACGGAGGAGGGCTGCCCCGAAGGGGTCCAGGTGAAGGCGGTGGTGCGCCCGAGGGGGTCGGTCGCGCCGGCGGGCATCCCGCGCGGGTCGTGGACGCGGCGGGAGGCGTGCCCGGCGGCGTCGACGGCGTTGGTCAGGAGGCCGCGGGCGTCGTATGCGAAGGTGGTGACATGCCCGTTGGCGTCGGTGACGGAGAGCAACTGCCCGGCGGGCGTGTAGGCGAAGGTCTCGGTGATCCCGGAGGCGGGCAGGCCCGGCCCCGTCACGGTCTTCGTGACCGGCAGGCCCTGCGGGCTGTACGACCATGCGGTCCGGCGCAGCGGCGCGCCGCCGGGGGAGCGCCGCGTTTCTGCGGCAAGCAGCCCTTGCGCCGTCCAGGCGTTCGAGACCGACGAGCCGTCGGGCAGCGTCAGGAGGACGAGGCGGTCGCAGGTGTCGTAGGCGAAGCGCGTGACCCCGCCGAGCGCGTTGGTGACGGCGGCGGGACGGTGGAGGGCGTCGTAGGCGAAGGCGGTGACGCGCTGCAGCGCGCCGGTTCCCTCGGTTGTGCCGATGAGGTTGTCCGCGCCGTCGTAATGGAAGGTGTCGATGCGCCCGTTGGCGTCCATCGCGGCGACGGCGTGGCCGTGCCCGTCGTAGAGCCAGTCGGTCACGGCGCCGTCGCGGGCGATGCGCTGCAGGAGGCGTCCGTCTTTGTCGTAGCGGTGCGTCAGGCGCCCGCCGAGCGGGTCGTCGTCCCAGGTCTCGGCCGCGGCGGCGTAGCCGAACGTCCATGTGCCGCCGGCCGGGGATATCTGGTTGGTGACCTGCCCGAAGGCGTTGTAGGCGTTGCGCAGGAGGACGCGCCCCCCGGGGTCGGTCTTTGAGAGCAGGGCGAAGGTCGCGGGGTCGTAGTCGGCGGCCCAGACGTTCCCCGCCGCGTCCGTGACGGAGGTCAGGCATCCGTCCGCGCTGTAGGCGTAGGCGACGGAGCGCCCGGCGCTGTCCGTGACGCCGGAGATGCGTCCCGCGTCGCGGGAGATGTGCAGGGAGGCGCCGAAGGCGTTGGAGACGCATGCGAGCGCGCCGTCCCCGTCGTAGCAGAGGACGGTGGCGTTGCCCGAGCGGTCGGTGACGGAGGCGAGCCTGCCGGCGGGGTCGAAGGCGCAGGCCGGGCCGTGCCGCCCGGTGAGGGTGTAGCAGCCGTTTGTCTTGGAGAGGGCGGCGGTGACCCCCGGATACGGCGCGTACGAGCCGTCCGGCGTTTTTTGGAAGCGCAGGGACTGGGCGCCCGCGTTGACGGAGACGGTGGCGCCGTTGAGGCGCCTGGTCCACCACTGCGCCGTGAGCGCGGCGGTCATCCAGCGGCGGGCCGACTCCCCCGCGGAGGGCGGCGGCGGGGCGGAGAGAAGGTCGCGCATGACGGTCATGGCCACGACGGTCGGGATGGCGGCCTCGACGGAGCCGTGCCCGAAGACGGCGCCCGGGTCGGCGATCTCGGAGACCGAGGCCTCGAACCCGTGCGACCAGCCGCGGCCGAGATCGCCCTGGGCGTGGCGGGTGCGCGAGTCGTAGCGCCGGGTCCACGCCAGCGGGGCGCCGGCGTTGAGGAGCAGGTCGGCGGCGGCGTCCAGGTAGGCGCCGGCGGGCATGGCGACGGGATCCGCCTGGATGGTCGGCCGCACGGCCGGGTTGGCGCGCGTCGTCGTCGGGGCGGTCTTCTCCGCGTAGGCCCGGGGGTCCAGGCCGGCGCCGGCGACGGAGCCGAATCCGCCGTTCATGCCGCCGGAGATGACCATGGACGTGGAGTGGAAGCCGGAGGGCGTGGCTCCGTGGTCGATGTAGCCGTGCCCGCTCCAGTCGTTGAGGGAGATCCGGGCGTCCTGCGGCAGCAGGAGCGTCCTGCCCCTGGAGACGGCGTCCTGGAAGATGTCGAACTGGCCGGGCGCGTAGTTGACGAGCGAAGCCGCGACGGCGGCGTAGTTGTTGGAATCGGCGAAGTGCACCGGATTCCCGGAGGCGTTGGCAAGCTCCAGGAGCTTGACGGTGGAGACGGAGGGGGCGGCGGGGCCGTTGAGCTGGTCGAGGACGGCGTGCTCCAGCGCGCTGGCGAAGAGCATGGCGGGGTCCAGCGCCGGGTCGTTGGTCGAGCCGAGCGAGGCGGAGCCCCGGATGTCCAGGAAGGGGGCACCCGAATATCCCGCCATGCCGACGCAGTAGGCGTGGCGGCTGTCGTTCCCGCAGAGGCGGTCGCGGAAGTGCATCGCCATGTCGGTCTGGGCGATCCACTGCTGCCCGGCCAGGTGCATGGCGCGCGACACGGCCGCGGGGCTGTCGGCGGGCGCCCCCGGGGCGAGGTGGCCCGCGAGCGCCTCCGTCGCGTTCGCGAGCATGCCGCCGGGGCGGCTGCCCCCGAAGCCCACGACCAGGGCGTAGACGTTGGTCGCCGCGCGTTTGACCGCGTAGTAGGTGTAGGCGGGCGTCGTCCCGTGTGAGATGTTGACGACGAGGAAGTCTGTGTCGTCGGCGGCGCCTTCGGGCTCTGCGGCGATGGGCGTGTCGTCAAGCCGCAGCACGGCCTTGGGGAAGGCGCGCGGGGGATCGTCCGCGTAGGAGATCCAGAGGCGGCGGGAGCCGATCTCGTCGAGGTAGATGCTCTGGTAGAGCGACTCGCCGTGCATGATGTCGACGGCGGCGCGCAGGCCGTTCACGATGTGGTCGGGCAGCGAGAGGAAGTCGTAGGGGCGGGAACCGACCAGATAGCCGTGGAAAAGGGATGCGTCCGTCTGCTGGACGGGGGTGCGCGTCGCCAGGTAGGCCGAGGCGTCGGCGTTGGCGTTGGTCCATGACGCGCGCAGGCCGGCGCAGAGGGCGTCGAGGGCGGTGCCGAGGGACGCCGCGTCGAGACCGGCCGCCGAGGTCGCGGAGACGGTGCCGCCGGCTGCGGCCAGAAGTGCCGGGCGGGAGTAGGCCATGTCGGCCGCCGCGTCGCGGCCCGCCGTGGCGGCGGTGGGCTTCACGGACGGATCGAGGTAGTAGACGTAGCCGTCCAGCGGGAGCAGCACCCAGAAGTGGTCGGTGGCGACGCAGGGGACGCTGCCGGCCGAGAAGAAGCGCGCGGGCCGCCCGGCCGACAGCAGCTTGCCTTCGACCTGGCGGCGGGTCGCCAGGTCGTCCCCGGCGTGGGTCACGCCGAGCCATGAGGCCGCGTTGTACGGGTACTGCCCGGCGGCGTCGCGGAGGGGCAGGTAGAAGCCCCGCTCGATATAGCCGCCCGATTCCGCCACGGGCTCGTAGGCGATCGTCGCCCCGGCGTGCCCCGAGGCCCGCAGCAGCGCGAGCAGGAGGAACGCCTGGTCGGCGTCGTTGCCCTCCAGGTCGAGCAGCGTGCGTTCGGGGCCGCGCATGATCCCCCAGTAGGATGCGTAGGCGACGTTGTCGCGGACGAAGTGGTAGCAGCGGATCCAGTCGTGGTCCAGTCCGCGCGCCAGCTCGGCGATGGCCGCCGTGCCGGCTGCGGCGACGTTGGTCTGCAGCCCGAGGGCGAGCGCGCCGGGCGCCGCCGGCGCCGCCGGTGCCGTTGCGGTGAAACCGGAGGGCGGGGCGTCCGGAAGCGCGGGCATGGCGGCGGATTCGGCGGACGGCAGCGGGCCGGCGACGCCGCGGACGATCCAGCCCGCGTTGAACTCCTGCGTCGGCGACGCGGCCGCGCCTGCGGCCAGGAAGAAAAGCGTCCAGAGCGGGATCTTCATTCTGTCCCCCTTTCACGGATTGCGGCGGGGTTGCCTGCGGGCGAGAGCGTGGCGGTTGCCGCCCCGCCGTCCGCGCCCGCGTGGACCGCCGTGACGCGGTCGTCGCCGTCGCGGTAATAGCGGATGGTGCCGGAGGCGGCCCCCGGCGTGGCCTGCGTGGGGTCGGTGCCCGCCAGCAGCTCTTCGTCGTCCGGGTAGCCGTCGCCGTCAGTATCGCGCGACAGCGGGTCGAGACCGTAGCGGTAGATCTTGGCCCAGTCCGAGAGGCCGCCGCCGCTGGTGTCCCACAGCAGGGGGTCCGTGCCGAAGTGGAGGGTCTCCATGCCGTCGGGGATGCCGTCGCCGTCGCTGTCGAGGTCGCCGCGCGCGGCGTGCAGGAAGAGGGCGGCGTGCGGCGCGGCCACGGCGCCGGGCGTGAACGGGGGCGCGGCCTGCACCGTTCCCGCGTAGCTCCAGAGCGCCCCGCCGGCGAGGTTGGTCTTCGAGAAGATGTCCACCGGCAGGTCGGCGGGCGTGTAGAGGTCGAAGCCGAAGGTGCCCGGCGACGACGGCGCGGCGCGGGCGAAGGCGATGCGGCTGGTGTCGGCGGGCGGCACGGGGCCGGCGGGCAGGGGCGGCCCGTTGGTGGCCGCCGCCTGCAGGTTCGCCCGGTACGCGTCGAAGCATTCGGCGGGAATCAGCGTCAGCCGTAGTTCGAGGCGGTCGCGGGCGCGCTCGCGGTACCAGCGCTCCAGATCCGCGCCGGCCAGCCAGGCCGGCGGGTCGCCGTAGGCGGCGCGCGACCAGGCCGCCGGGTCGTAGGGCGGGACGGGGATCTCCCTGATGGCGGCGGCGTCGCCGGCGGTGACGACCCAGGCGCGCGACGCGTCCTGGGTTTCGACGACGCGCAGCGCCCAGGCCGGGACGCCCGCAAGCGTCTGCGGGGCGGACGCGTTGGTCAGGCCGGCGAAGGCCGGGGCATCGAACGGGAGCGGCGGCACGGCGATGCCGAAACGGAAATCCCCCGGCGGATAGCAGGGCGCGATGTCCGCAAAGCCGTCATATTCCGCAGCGACGAGCGCGTCGAGATCGCTCCAGCTTGAGAGCGCCGTCTGGGCGGACGCCGGGATCGCGGCCAGCAGCCCCAGGCATCCGATCAACTTCAGTTTTCGCCTCATGAACACACCTCCGTGGTTCCACGGCCAGAAAGACGGACGGGGCGGCGTTGAAACACCTTCCCCGGATGATCGGGTGCAGTGTAGCACATTCAGGGTGCAGGGAGCAAGCGCAGTAAACGTTGCAGGAGTAATCGGTTAGTGACAGGGGTGTGCGAAGATCATGCGTTTCTGATGAAAAGGGGAGCAGAGAGTCGGAGCGCGGGCGTCCTCGCCCGCAACAACGTGTCTTGCAAAAGGCTGATGCTTACACGTGCTCGGCTTCCGGTTTCTTTTTTTTGACATGATTAACATGATTGACATGATTGTTGTGCCGCGCATGGCGCGGCGGAAAAATTTGGAGTGCGGTGACAAGAGCCGCGCTGTGCGCGGGTCGCGGCACCGCTTTCTCTCCGCGCTGTGCGCGGAGAGAACTCTTAGTCCCCACACACTTAGTCGGTTACACTTAGTCTCCACACTTAGTCGATTGCGCCAGCGACGAAGTGTTTTGGACAACGAAGTGTGGGGACGAAGTGTGCCTCGCGGCATCGCTTTTGCGCACCACCCAGCCGCTGCACTCTTGATCAAAAAGCGGCGTCGCGCGGAATACCGCTTGCCGCCGCACTCCAGATTTTTGCGTCTGGCTTGTGAGTGCCGAAATGGACACAAAACACGCACTCGACTCGCATGGCCCCTGTCACCAACCGAATTACGTTCTGTATTCCGTGGTTAAACAATCGATCCCGATTTGGATGAAACCAGAAACCATGAAACCAGAAACCATGAAACCAGAAACCATGAAACCATGAAACCTTTATTCGTTCTTTTGTCAGTGGCGGAATATGGTATGATTGAAGTCCGTTTTTGCGATGTTTTTAGTGCCTTACGGCTCGACAAGCTCGATAAAAAACAAGTTGTTTCCTCACACGAAGGCACAAAGGGCACTAAGGTTTTTTTGGGTAGCGCACTCCCAGACAAACGACAAACTAATGCACTAATGCACTAATTAACTTGGATTGCGGGCTCTGCCCGCGTTGGGTTGATCCCGAACTGATGGAGAGAATGATGCATCAAGAAGCTTGGCAGGCGGTAGCGAATGAAATCGAGGCGACGCGGGACCTTCACTTGCGCGACCTTTTCGCAAAGGATCCCGGACGCGCTGAACGGTTTACATTGAACGCGGCGGGTTGGACACTGGATTACTCGAAGAACCGCATCACGCCGGCCTTGATGCGCCGTCTGGTGGAACTCGCCGAGGCGAGTGACCTGAAACGTTGGATCGACGCGATGTTCGCGGGCGAGGCGATCAACGAGACCGAAGGGCGCGCGGTGCTGCATACTGCGTTGCGTAATCCGCCTGACCGGCCGGTTTTTGTCAACGGCAAGGATGTGATACCGGAGGTGCATGCGGTGCTGGACGCGATGAGCGCCTTTGCCGATCGTGTGCGCAAAGGGCAGTGGTTAGGGCATACCGGCAAGCGCATTAAGTATGTCGTGAATATCGGCATTGGCGGTTCGGACCTCGGCCCTGCCATGGCCTGCCAGGCGTTGAAGCCGTTTGCGAAGCGCTCGCTCGCGATGCACTTTGTCTCGAATGTTGACGGCACCCATCTGGCGGAGACGCTGCGCGAGGTCAAGGCGGAGCAGACGCTGTTCATCGTCGCCTCCAAGACGTTCACGACGCAGGAGACGATCACCAATGCAATGAACGCGCGGGCATGGCTGATCGATAAGCTCGGCAGCGAGGCGGCGGTGGCCAAGCACTTTGTTGCGGTCTCGACCAATGCGGAAAAGGTCGCGGCCTTCGGCATCGACACGGCCAACATGTTTGGCTTCTGGGATTGGGTAGGTGGCCGCTACTCGTTGCCTTCTGCCATCGGTCTGCCGCTGATGCTGGCGATCGGCCCGCGCCACTTCAAGAAGATGCTGAAGGGGTATCACAAGATGGACCGCCATTTTGCCACCGTGCCCTTCAGCCGCAACATGCCGGTGATTATGGGTCTGCTCGGCATTCTTTACGCGAACGGCTACGGTACCGAAAGCTATGCCGTGCTGCCGTACGACCAGTATCTGGCCCGCCTCGCCGCCTACCTGCAGCAGCTCGACATGGAGAGCAACGGCAAGTCGGTCGACCGGCAGGGGAATCGCGTCGCGTATACGACGGGGCCGATCGTATGGGGCGAGCCCGGCACCAACGGCCAGCACGCCTTTTATCAGCTTATCCACCAAGGCACGCGGCTGATCCCGTGCGATTTCATCGGGTTCTGCAAGACGCACAATCCGTTGGGTGACCAACACGACAAGCTGATGGCGAACTTCTTCGCGCAGACTGAGGCGCTGGCGTTCGGCAAGACAGCGGAGCAGTGCCGCGCGGAGGGGGTGCCGGAGAGACTCGTGCCGCACAAGACATTCGAGGGCAACCACCCGACCAACACGCTCCTCGCCGACCAATTGACGCCGGAGACCTTCGGTGCCTTGATCGCCCTCTACGAACACAAGGTCTTCACGCAGGGGATCATCTGGAACATCTTCTCGTTCGATCAGTGGGGCGTCGAACTGGGCAAAGTACTGGCCTCCAAGGTGCTGGTTGAACTGACGCTCAACGAACAACCGGTGTTGCGGCATGATACGTCGACCAATGCGTTGATCGCACGTTATCGTGCCGCGCATGGCCGGGCGTGAAGGAGAGGTGATTGACTATGCCTGTGACCTTCCAAAAGACAGATATTCCTGAGGTTGTGCTGTGCATCCCTGAGGTATTCCGTGATGCGCGGGGCTTCTTTTTGGAGAGCTACCACGCGGCCGATTACGCGGCGGGTGGCATACGTGCGGTGTTTGTGCAAGACAACCGCTCCAGTTCCGCGCGACATGTGCTGCGCGGCCTGCACTTCCAACTGCACAAGCCGCAGGCGAAACTGGTGTCGTGTATCCGCGGCGAGATTCTGGATGTCGCGGTTGATATCCGGCACGGCTCGCCGACCTTCGGTAAGTGGTCGTCCGCTGTGCTTTCTGAAACGAACCATCACCAGTTTTTTATTCCCGGTGGCTTCGCGCACGGTTTCTGCGTGCTTTCAGAGAGCGCCGAGATCCAGTACAAGTGTTCAGAATTCTACGACCCGCGCGATGACCGCGGCATCCGGTGGAATGACCCGGACATCGGTATCGCGTGGCCAGTGGACACCCCTGTACTTTCAGCGAAGGATACGGTGCAGCCTTTTTTGAAGGAGTTGTCGGAGAGAGAGTTGCCGGCGTATAAGCCAGCGTGAGGAGGAATGACGATGAGGACATTGCGTGTAGCAGGGGCGGTTGTTCTGTTGGCGGGATGCGTGGTCGCGGAATCACCGCGCGTGCTGGTGAGTTGGGACTTTACGGCCGATGCCGACAAGGCTTGGACGCGAGGCGCGAACCACAGCAAGGATGTGCGTATCGAGGACGGCGTTCTGAAGGGGACGATGACCTCGTGGGATCCGTTCGTCACCAGTCCGAAATTCGCCATTGAGGCGTCGGCTGGCCAGGCGGTCGAAATGCGTGTACGGACGTCGACCATGGGGCCCGGCAACATCTACTGGATACCGGAGGGCGCGGCGGGTGCGCAGGCGAAGTGGAACACGACGCTCATGTGGGCCGGTGGCGGGGAGTGGCACGAGTACCGCGTGTTCCCTTACTGGCAGGGTGAGAAGCGCATCTCGCAATTCCGGATCGACTTCTCGAATCCGGCCGACACGCTCGGCACCTACGAGGTAGATTGGGTGCGGGTGATCGATGCCGTATCGGTCAAGAGCGATGCACATGAGTGGCGTGGCGCGGCACTGAGCGCATGGCGCGCTGAGGATGGCGCGGTCGCGTCCATGAGCGATGATGCGTTGGTGGTGACATCGGAGGCGGGGCAGACCGGACGGATCACCAGTCCTATGCTGTCCATCCCGTCGTATGAAAACGTGTTCGTTTCGGTCGAGATAGCTGCGGATACCGGAGATGACGCGATCATCTACTGGGCCTCCTCAGCAGTGAGCGGTCTCCACCAAAAACGCTTCCGCATCAAAACTGACGGAAAGTTCCATACATACAATGTCGACATGACGGGCATTAAAGAGTGGATTGGCGATATCGTGCTGCTCAAGGTGATGCCGGTCGTGAAGCAAGGAGCATCGGCGCATATCCGCGCCGTGGCGGTGTGCGACGAGCCACAGGGCGCTGCCGATGTCTCTGTGTTGCAGGCGCGCCTCTCCGATGCGATCAACCGGGCCGGGCGCCCGCTTCCGCTCTTGATCCAGCTCGCGAACTTGGGTGGACAGGATGCAAAGAACCTCAAGCTGGCGGTGAAAAAAATGCCGCGCGGATTGCGCATCGTGTCGGCCCCCGGATGGGAGAAGGTGGAGGAGGTTTCGGCGTCCGCCATCGCCACACACACGTTGCTGCTGACGGCTGATCGGGCCCTCAAGGACGAAGTGGTTTTCACGCTCACGGGGGACGGCGCCGACGGGCTGGAGGCGGTTGCGCGTGTCGAGGTGTTGCCGGATTTGAAACAGCCGAAGGCCGCGTATGTGCCGGTTCCGCAGCCGCTCGAGAGCGATTATGAGATCGGCGCGCTCTACTATCCCGGCTGGCAGTCGATCGAGAGATGGGCGCGCATCTGGCCGGTCGCACCGGAGCGCAAGCCGGTCTTGGGGTGGTACGACGAGACGAATCCCGAGGTGGTGGACTGGCAGATCAAGTGGGCGGTCGAGAACGGTCTCTCCTACTTTCTGGTTGACTGGTATTGGCACAAGGGATCGCAGTACAACGACCACTGGGTCAAGGCGTTTCAGCGCGCGCGCTACAAGTCGTTCCTGAAGTGGGCCGTGATGTGGGCCAACCACAACGCGGCGGGAAGTCACTCAGTGGAGGATCAACGCGCAGTCACCCGCTTCTGGATCGAGAATTATTTCAACACGCCAGAGTATTACCGGATTGACGACAAGCCGGTCGTGATGATCTGGAGCGCGCAGAACATGAACCGCGATCTGGGCGACAAGGACGGCTGTAAGCGGTTGCTTGAGTTGTCGCGCAAGATGGCGGTCGAGGCTGGATTCAAGGGCATCACCTTCATCGCGATGAAGTGGCCGGAGGCTTCGTTTGAGCCGGCGGTGGTGCAGGGCTACAAAGACATGGGGTTCGATATGACCTCGATCTACCATTACATGCACCACGGCGGTAAGGCTGAAAATCCGCGCCGCTTCTCGTTTGACTTGGTGGCGGACTCCAACTATGACCACTGGAAGGGGTTGCATGCGACGGGCATTCTGCCGTTCCTGCCCAACCTGTCAACTGGATGGGATGACCGTCCGTGGCATGGTGACCGCGGCACCGAGATTTACGGGCGCACGGTCGAGCACTTCCGTCGCATCTGCCGCGACGCGAAACGTTTTGCGGACGAAACCGGTATCAAGCGGATGACACTCGCGCCGCTCAACGAGTGGGGTGAGGGCTCGTATGCCGAACCCAATGCGGAGTTTGGCTTCGGCATGTATGAGGCGGTACGCGAGACCTTCTGCAAGCGGCCGGCGACGGGATGGTCGCTCAATTACGGCCCGCAGGACGTGGGGCTCGGTCCCTACGATTTGCCCATGCCGCCCAAGTACGAGGCACGCGAATGGTCGTTTGTCGACGGCCCGCAGGGCTGGTACGCGTTGATGGGGACCTCGCCGCTCGTGGTCGGGGCGCATGGTCTGAGTTTCACCACGACCTCGCGCGATCCGGCGATCGGGCGCGCGATCAAACATGTGCCGGCGCGTCAGGTGGCGCGGATCGTGGTGCGCATGAAGGTGGCCGGGACGACGCTGTCCGACGACACCTGCCAGCTCTTTTGGCATGTTGGTGGTGCGCCTGCCAACGAAGAGGCGTCGATCCGCAAGAAAATCGTGTCGGACGGCGCGTTCCATGATTACGTCTTTGAGGTGGGAGGACACCGGCGTTGGCGCGGTCTGATCACCCAATTGCGTTTTGATCCGATCGGCGAGCGGGGAGCTTCGGTCACGGTCGAAAGCATCCGGATGCTACGCCCGGAAGAACCCTGACCGCCAGTCGGGGTGTGTCGCATGAAACGAAGAACGGTTTGGATAACGGCAGGGCTGGCACCATTTGTGTTGGTGGTACTGGTTCTCGGCGTGATGTGGATGCGTCATCCGTTGCCAGCACGCGCGGAAAAACAGCCTGCGGCGGAGTGCGAGCCGGAATGGTGGCATGATCCGCCCCCGCTGACGGATGACGAGGTCGCCGCTCAGCAGTGGCTGGCGGACATCACCTGTCGGTTGCCGCCCAAGGACGAGGCTGAGTATTGGAACGTCGGGGGCAGCCAGCACGGGAATTTCTCCATTCGTTACCAAGCCGCGTTTTCAGGTTATGCCGCTGCGGCGCTCGGTATGCGCACGCCTGCTTACGTAGGGTTGACAGAGCGGATTCTCAGCAACACGGTGGCGCGTATCGCACAGAAAAAGGCGTGGCGCTATATCGGGAGCTATTGGGCTGACGAGCCCTGGTTCCCCGATCCGTGCGCGCGTGGCAACGTCATGTATACCGGTCATCTGATGATGCTGATGGCGTTGCACGAGGCACTTTCCGGACACCCCCTGTTCAATCGCGAAGGGGTTGAACTGGTCTGGGATGATGCGCACCGCTTCATCTATACCACCACACGGTTGGCGGATGTGTCGGCGGAGCAGATCAGGGCCGGGAAGGGGGGGATCACCTGCGAGCCGGGGCTGGTTTTTTTCGCGTGTAACAACCATCCGCATGTCACGTTCCGTCTGCTCGAAGGCATGGGATACGGAGCGTGGCAGGCGGAAAGTGAAAAGTGGGAGCGGTGGGCACTCGCGGGACTGCGGGCTACGGCTGGCGGGGGCGCGTTCAGGCTGGTGCATCATGAAAAGAGCGGACTGTCGATGCCGCGCGGTATGCCCGGTTTTGACGGGTGGTGCCTGCTCTGGTACGAACCGTGGGCGTCCGGGCCGACGAACAGCCGACGCTTGTGGCGGCTCGCAAAAAAGAAAATCAACTGGGACGAACTGTTGCAGGCGCCTGTCGAGCAACCTGAGCGCGTGGAGTGTTCCGACTGTTGCAATCCGGTCAAGGTGCCGACGGCGGCCACGGTTTCATTTTTGGCTGCCGCTGCACGGGCTTGCGGTGATAACGATGCGGCGGAGCGGCTGGAAACGTGGCTGGATCACCATTTTCGGAAAGCTGAACGGGGACGTATGTGGTTGGCCACGCACAGGGAGTGGCGCATCGGCGCCAGCGCCAACCGGTTCATCGCGCTGGCGCAGGCGCGGGGATCGGCTCTACGTCCGATGATTCGGCGGCCGCTGCCGCGCAACTATTTCGACGGGATTCTTTTGGAGAGCGTTGCGCCGGACGATACGCCGGTGTATAGGGCGTGCCGCGATGCGCAGGGCGCACTGCTGCTTGAAATCGACGGTCGCGGTGGCGCATCGGCGCTGACCTTGAGAAATACTGGCGATGATCCGATTGTCACAACGGATAACGGCGTTGGCGTGAAATGGGACAACGCCACACGCACGCTTCGCGTGGAACCTTGCGGGCGGGTGACGATTCGAGTTGAAGCTTCGAAGAAAACGGAGTAAGGTATCTCCACAGTAAGGTTGAGGGTCGGTGTGGTGCTCAAGTGTGTTGGGTGCCAGCCGACACGAAAAAAGGAGAAGATGTCATGGCGAGGAAAGTGACGATTGTGACCGGACAGTGGGCGGATCTGCCGTTCGCTAAGGTGTGTGAACTGATGTCGGGTTTCGGATACGACGGACTCGAAATCTGTACGTGGGGTGATCACTTGGATTTGGACAAGGCCTCCAAGAGCAAAGCCTACTGCGACGATAAGCGGGCGCTTCTCGAGGAGCACGGTCTGGGATGCTGGGCGATCCAAAACCACCTGACGGGACAGCTTGTGTGCGACAATCTGGACGAGCGGCATTATGCGTGGGCGCCCGCTAAATTGCGCGGCGACGCGAAAGCCATCAAGAAGTGGGCGATCGAGATGCAGAAGAAGGCGGCCAAAGCTGCCAAGAACATGGGCGTGTCGATTGTGACTGGATTCACCGGTTCACCGATCTGGCATCTGCTCTACTCCTTCCCGCCCTGCCTGCCCGGTCAGATCGAGAAGGGGTACAAGGAGTTCGCGAAGACGTGGCGTCCGATTCTCGATGTGTACGCCGACAACGGCGTGAAGTTTGCGTTGGAGGTCCATCCGACCGAAATCGCGTTCGACATTGCCTCGGCGCAACGCGCACTGGATGCGTTGGATGGCCATCCGGCGTTTGGCTTCAACTACGATCCTTCGCACTTCGGTTATCAGGGCGTGGACTACGTGAAGTTCATCCACACCTTCAAGGATCGTATTTTCCACGTCCACATGAAGGACGTGTGGTGGGGGCATGGCGACGGTACGGTGGGCGTGTTCGGCGGACACACAGAGTTTGGCGATCCACGGCGTTTCTGGGACTTCCGTTCGCTGGGTCACGGCGATATCAACTTCGAAGAGATCATCGTGGCGCTCAACGACATCCAGTATCAGGGGCCGCTGTCGGTCGAGTGGGAAGACTCGCGCATGGACCGTTGCCACGGCGCACAGGAAGCGTGCGACTTTGTGCGGGGCGTGGACTTCCCGCCGAGCGCAATCGCCTTCGATGCGCAGTTTGACAAGTAATACTTCTCTATCCCAACCCCTTCTCCGGGAAGCGGGATGAATGAGGCATATTTTGAGTGCGGTGCCAAGCATAGCGAGGCACCGCATTCGGTTCGTTTGCGCTAAAGCGATCAATGGTGTAAGATACTGACATCCGAGTCGGGCGATTTGAACACGCGCGCCGAAATACGGACACGGATGATCAAGGAGGTCGCTATGGGTACGAGACGGTTGCCGGGAAATGAACGACGCATGACGACGTTTCTGCGGAGCGGCGTGTTGGCGGGGGCGTGCGCTGTCGCGCTGGTAGCCGGGGCGGGCGATGTCTACACACTCTCGGCCGGCGGCAATTGGAGCGCGGCTGCATGCTGGAGCGGCGCCATGCCGACCGCAGGCGGCGCGGCGGACGCTACCGTCGTGTTCAACGGGACGGGCGATATCGCGAGTACCAACGACCTGAGCGGAACCTTTCTGCTCAATCGGTTGGAGTCTGCGGCGGGGACGTGATGCCCATCTCCTCGTCGGTCAGCACGTCCGGCACGTAGCCCATCTCTTCGTCTGTGAGAAACCGTTTTACGGTGTTGGCCACCTCACGGCGGGGATCGTAGAAGCGGACGTCCCGAGCCCAGCTAATTAAAATAGGGATGAAAAGCTGCAAATAAAGAACGGCCAGCCCGATGCGATACCACCGCAAGGATTTGCGGCGGGCTTCATCGGGTATGAAAAAATCGCGGATGACCCAGCCGTGGAAAAAAACGAAGACGCAGCCGTGGACGATGAGGAGGGGGATGATGCTCTTGGGGATGAGGATGAGCGGATCCATGGCGGGCTCCTGTGGGTTAGGTGGTGTAGGGGGGGAGGGTTTCGGCGGCGGCGGATGGCTCGTCGTCTTCGGCGGCGAGGTAGGGGCGGTGGCCTGCGCCGCGCTCGACGAGTTCGGCGATGCTGCTGATCAGATCGGCCACGTCGGGATCGTGGATGTAGCGGCGGATGGTGTCTAGGTCTTTATGGCCGGGAGCGGCGGAGCCGTCCGGGAGCACAAAACAGACGGCGCTCTCGGGGTCGTAGCCTGCGGTAGCTATCTCGTCGCGCAGGTGCGCCACGAGGATGCGCACGTTCGCAGCGGAGTCGCGCCAGCAGTGGGTGATGGCCTTGAGGGTCTCGGGCGTGGGACGCGCCTGACCGCGAGAGAGACGCCATACCGAGGTCTGCGTGATGCCGCAGCGGAAGGCGAGTTCGCCTTGGGTTATCTGCTCGTGCTCCATCTCGACGGACAGAGCGCGCATGAGGTAGTTTCGTTTCATGCCGGTTTATCCTTTCGGCGCGTATTATACGCAGAAAAAATAAAAACACGCAACATGTAGTTTTATGGTTGATATTCCTTCGAAAGTAAAAATAAACATGCGACGTGTTAATCAAAAAAGAGCGTTTGCGATGATGGAGATGGCTGAGACGATTGCGCGTGAACGTGCGACACAGGACCTGGTTGACAGGGCGCGGGAGAGGAATATGCGTGAGCGGGAAAATGACGGCGGGGCGGCGGAGCGGCGCAGCGGGCCGGAAGTTGTGACCGCATCGATGTCGCGGGGACGCTGATTCTAAATGGGACGAACCAACTTGCACTTGCCTTCACGGAGGGTATGCCGCCGGCCGGTACTTACACGTTGTTGACCTACGCCGCCCGATCCGGCACCGGCACACTGGTGTTTGATCGTCCCTATCCGAATGCGACGCTGACGGTCGGGGCGACGGCCACGACGCTGACCGTCGCAAGCCCCGGCATCACCTGCCTGACTTGGACGGGTGCCGTTTCCGGCATCTGGGACACCACCACGGTAAACTGGACGTTGCTGGGCGCGCCTTCGACCTACACAGCGGGCGATGCGGTCCTCTTCAACGATGACGCTGCCCTCTTCACGATCAGCGCGGCGAGTGCGGTCGAGCCCTCCAGCGTGACGTTCGACAACTCGATCAAGGACTACACGATATCCGCGATCCTTGCTGGGGCCGAGACCACGGTGTTCAAGACGGGGGCGAAATCGGTGACGTTGTCCGGGGCCAATACATACGGCGGCGGCACGATCCTCGCGGGCGGAACCTTGACTGTGGGTTCCGTAGCGAATCTGCCGTTCGGCCCGCTCGCCTTTCGGGGCGGTACCCTCAAGTTCACCGGAACGTCCCCGACGACGCTCGATGCGTACGCCGTGAACTGGGATTCATTCAATGGCGGACTCGATCTCCCGTCGGGCACGCTGACCATCGCCAATACGATCAGTGGTGGCGGCAGCCTTTCCCTGTATGGAAACGGCACTTTGGTTCTAAGCGGGGCGAACAGTTACCGCGGGGGAACGATGCTAGCCAGAGGTAGCGTTTTGCGGGTGAACCACAGCCATGCGCTGGGCGCGGGTGCCGTCGTGATGGCCGCTGCTAACGGAGAAATAGATCTGACCGGCGACCTGACAATCACAAACGCGATCAGCATCAGAGGCGTTGGTGCCACAGCCTCGGGCGAGGGTGCGATCAGATCCGTCAACGGCACAACCAATACTTGGAACGGCCCTATCACCATCGCAGAAAATCAGGCGCGAATCGGCTGTATCGGTGGGGGTATGCTGAAGGTCGGTGGTGTCATTGATTCAGGTTCCAGTTCTTACGAGTTCGTAGTACGTATGCCGAACGATGTGGGCGGTACCCTCCTGCTTTCGGCCAACAACACATGGCTCGGCAACACATGGCTCAGGTGCGGGACCATCAAGCTTGGTATCGACAATGCGCTTCCGCCTGATTCCGTGCTTCGGCTGGGACTCGGTGCATCCCAGACGGGTGTGACGGATTCAACGCTCGACCTCGCCGGCTTCAACCAAATTGTGGCGGGCGTGCAAGATGTAGGAGCCGAAAACCGTCATTGTGTCACGAACACCGAAGAGCCCCCGTCGACGCTGACGATCAACAACACGTCAGCCTACACCTTCGCAGGTGAGTTCTCAGGGAACCTTGACATCGTGAAAACGAGCTCCGGCACCTTGACACTGGCAGGCGCCAGTTCCACCTCCGGCGGATTGATCGTCAGCAACGGTACCGTGGTGATCAGCGCATCAGGCAGCCTCGGCCCGAACTGCACCAACATCACGGTCGCTGCCGGAACCCTGACGCTGCAAAGCTCGACGGCGCTGGACGACGAAGCTGCGCTACGCATTGCAAACGGCGGCGGAGCGAAGATCAATCTCGCGGCTGGCGTGAACGAAACCGTCGGATATCTGTACTTCGGCGACAAGCTATGCAGGGGCGGCACTTACGGCGCGACAGGCAGCGGTGCGCTCACCCTTGATGACGAGCACTTCGCGGGTAGCGGTATTCTAAGGGTTCGCCACGGCACCGGCGGTACGCTGATCCGCTTGAAATGAAACAGAAGATTCCACATCTGCGGGGAAGGACATGGCAATGTTAAAGCTGTCTGGACTCGGCCTTACCCTGGTGGCTGTACTCGCGGCGAGGGCGGAGGCGGAGCGCGTTCCTGTGTTTGAAGAGGGGGTGCCGCAGACGATGTGCGGTGGTGCGAGCGTGACGGCCTACGGCGGCACATGGATCTACGCCGCCGCGCCCGATCTCCTCGACGACGTTTCGTTCCAGCAGGGTAATGTCGCGCCGCGCGAGAAGGTGGCACCTAAGCCTGCGCAGACGCTCAAGAGCAATTACTTCGGCGTGAACACGACGCGCATGCCGTGCCTGAACAAAAACCTCGAACTCCTTGAGGAGGCGGTGCATCTTATCGACGGGGACGACCAAACGTGTTGGCTGAGCGAGGCGCAACCTCGGAGCGACATGCAGCCCATCATCTTGCGTATCGACCTTGTGAAGGAGACGGACGTGGCGAGGATCGTCCTCAGGAAACGTCCGCTTGCCCCTGAGACGAAACGCCGTGCTACCGACCGGCAACCCGCGCCAGACGGCTGCGAAGTGGGGCGTGGTTTTCCCGTGGAGATGGCTCTCGCCCTCTCATGCGACGCATGGCGTTGGACGGATGTCTTTACGGGGTCTCTCGGCGCGGCGTCCGAACAAGAAACGTTCGAAGTGGCGTTCACGCCGCGCCGCGCGAAGCAAATCCGGCTTACGGCCACTAAACTGCGTCAGGTGGAGTTCTTCCTGTATGCGCTGTCGCTTGCCGAAATCGAGGTGCTCGACACGCAGGAGCGCAACGTGGCGCTCGTCTCGCGCGGTGCCACCATCGCGGTGAACGCCACGCGACATCAGGAAATGCCGCTCAACATGCAACAGCGGGCGCTTTGGCCCGTGCAGTGGGATCTGGGCGTGAAGTGGATTCGCGTGGGTTATCATGACGATCCGATCAACTGGCATCGCGTGGAACGCATCAAGGGGAAACTGGAAATCGATCCGGTGGCGGACGCTGCGATCACCGCCTGCAAGGAACACGGCCAGAACGTCATCATGTGCCTCAATTTCGGCAACCGGCTCTATTCGGGGCCAGAGAAACGGCCGTTCACGCAACTGCCGGAATGGAACTGGTGCATGCCCAATCCGCCCACGACGCCCGAAGCACTCGCGGCGTGGGACCGCTACGTCATTTTCATGTGCCGCCACTTCCGCGACCGCGTGCATTCGTTCGAAATCTGGAACGAGTGGAACATCTCCGTGTATTGGGGCGACACCCCGAACACAGAGGCCTACTGTGAAATCGTGCGCCGTACCATTCCGCTCATCCGTGCGCACGCGCCGCAGTGCAAGGTGATGCTCGGCGGTACGAGCGGTTACTTCCGGGGTTTGGCGCAGCAGACACCCGAGCAGATTGCCGTGCGCGAAGAGAAAGACTCGCGCTTCGTCGTCTGGAAACGTTTCGCGAAGGACGTGGACGGTATCGGCTACCACCCGTTCTACAATCCGAAACCCGGTTGGCTTCTGGACTATTCGGCAGACATCCGCGCCTTCCGCGCCTGGTTGGCGCGCCAGGGCTTTTCGGGCACGCTCCACGCGAGCGAATGGAACATCAACGGCCGTCCCGCGCCCATCGATCCGAAGGACGCACGGGACGTCTGGTGCGGCATCTACACGCAGAGCGAGATCGCCAAGGCCAAGGAGGTTCTGCAGCAGATGGTGCGCCATGCCGGCTTCGGCATCCCCAGTTGTTTCTGCGAAGCGTACAACGCCTTCTACGCACAAACCGAGTTGAGCCTTCTCAAAGGATCGTTGCTGCAGGATCCGGTGGCTCCGCTCCAGCCGACGGCCGCCTATTACGCGTTGCGCAATGCCGCCACGCAGATGGACGGCTTTGAGCCGGCGGCCTTCACGCCCGATGTCGCCGGAACCGTGCCCGGTGCCGTGGCGGCGTTCGCGTTCGCAGACGGTGCGCGCCGTGGCGTGGCCGTATGGTATGAGGACGACCAGCGGGCGGACACCTATCGGCAAAAAACCGTCACACTCACCTTGCCCTTCGCAACGGCCGCGCTTTATGCCTACGATCCTATTAACGGTGTGCGTCAGCGTTTGAATGCCACCGTGGACGGCGGTACGACCGTCGTGCGCGATCTGCTCATTGGTGACGCGCCGTTGTTCATCGCGGAATAGTCCGTTTCCTTTAAGCCGCACGTTTTTGCCTAGCGTGAAAACGCACGATATGGCACGATGAACACCATGAACGTTCGAAGAAGGCGCGGCGTGCCGCGTCACGGCCGGAAAGAGAACTGTAAGAGAAAGGGAGCATGAGGTATATGATGAAACGTTTTATGAGTGGGTGTGTTGTGATCGTCTGCGCAAGCGCGGTACAGGCGGCCACGCTGTTTGTGGAGACGGAATCTTTTGCCGATAAGGGCGGCTGGGTGGTGGACCAGCAGTTCATGGATCAGATGGGGTCGCCCTTTTTGATGGCGCACGGATTGGGTACGCCGGTGGCAGACGCCACGACAACGATAGAGGTGCCGGAGAGCGGCGCCTACCGTGTGCTGGCACGCACGCGCAACTGGGCCGCACTCTGGACGCAGAAAGACGCGCCCGGCAAGTTTCAGGTGAGCGTCAACGGCGTGCGGTTGCCGACGGTACTGGGCACGCAAGGCAATGAGTGGGCGTGGCAGACGGCGGGCAGCGTGCGCCTTGAAAAAGGTCCCGCGCGACTGTCGTTGCATGACCTGACCGGTTTTAACGGACGCTGCGATACATTGATCCTTACGACCGACCCCGAGTTTACACCGGAGAATGAGGTCTCGAAGCTGGAGAGCTATCGCCGTTCGGTGGGGGCGATCAAGGCTTCGCAACGTACCGAGGCGGTGGACCTGATCATCGCCGGCGGCGGCATTCCCGGCGTCTGCATGGCGATCTCGGCGGCGCGGCTCGGATTGACGGTGGCACTGATCCAGGACCGTCCGGTACTTGGCGGCAACAACAGTTCGGAGGTGCGCGTGCATCTGGCCGGGCGCATGAATCTGCCGCCCTATCCGCGGCTGGGTGATGTGGTCAGCGAGATCGGTCCGCGTCGCGGCGGCAACGCGCAACCCGGCGAATTCTACGAGGACGAACGGAAGATCGAAGCGGTCAAGGCCGAGAAAAACATCCGGCTTTTCCTGAACATACGGGCACTGGCGGTCGAGAAAGAGGGGGCGCGCATCACGGCGGTCGTCGGGCGTCACATCGAGACCGGACAGGAGACCCGCTTCACTGCCCCGCTGGTTGCCGACTGTACCGGTGACGGTGTGATCGGCGTGCTGGCCGGTGCCGAGTACCGCTACGGTCGCGAGAGTAAAGAGGAGACCGGCGAGAAGACTGCTCCTGACAAAGCCGATAATCAGACCATGGGTTCGTCGGTGCAGTGGTACTCGCGCGAGGCGCAAGAGCCGGTCGCTTTCCCCGACATCGCATGGGCGCTGCCATTCACCGACGAGACGTGCGAACGCGTCAAGATGGGGGAGTGGACTTGGGAAACCGGCATGAATTACCATCAGGTCAACGAGTTCGAGCGTGTGCGTGACTACGGCATGCTGGTGGTCTTTTCCAACTGGTCGTTCCTCAAAAACCATTCCGCCCACAAGGCCGATTATGCCAAGCTCCGACTGGACTGGGTGGCCTACGTTGCCGGTAAGCGCGAGTCGCGTCGTCTGATCGGCGACTTCGTGCTGAAAGAGCAGGATCTGGTAAATCGGGTTGCCTATCCCGACGCCACAGCAGTGACGACATGGACAATCGACCTGCACTATCCCGATCCTAAGAACACCCGCAACTTCCCGGGCGCGGAGTTTAAGTCCATCGCCAAACATCAGGCGATTCACCCGTATCCGATCCCGTATCGCTGCCTCTACTCGAAAAACGTGGACAACCTTTTCATGGCCGGCCGCAACATCAGCGTGACGCATGTGGCGCTCGGCACGGTGCGCGTGATGCGGACTGGCGGCATGATGGGGGAGGTGATAGGTATGGCCGCTTCGATCTGCAAGAAGCACGACTGCCTGCCGCGCGATGTGTATACGACGCACCTTGACGAACTCAAGGGGCTCATGACGCGCGGTGTCGGCACGGGCGAGCCGCAGCCGCCGCAACAATACAATCTCGGCGGCACCCTGATGAAAAAAGAGTGAGAGAAGTTAGGATTTAGGATTTAGGAGTTCTGAGTTGCCTTACAGCCTTACAGCCTCACTGCCTTATTGCCTTACCCCCTTACAGATAAAGTGAATGAAGATGAAGGTTGATTCGATCATCGTGTACCAAGAGGCATCGGTGCCCTACTTCCGCATGCGTAAGGAGCACATCGCACGGTTGCGCCAGGCGTTTCCCGCAGCACGTGTGACGTGGTGCCACAGCGAACGTTCCTGTTTGCGCGCGTTGCCGCAGGCACAAATCGTGGTGTCCTGGGCGTTCCGCCAAGAGTGGTTTGCGCGTGCGCCGCGGCTACGTGCGGTACTCTCCAGCGCTGCGGGGCGTGACCTCTCGCCGCTTGATCCGCCGCAAGGCGTCACGGTACGCTACGGCACGTTCCACGGACCGTTGATGGCGGAGACAGTGCTGGGAATGAT
>Ga0255343_1002314_pt1 | contig 22559 bp, 24 predicted proteins | sample wastewater_treat_4_FD_192413 | JGI IMG/M metagenome (GOLD analysis project Ga0255343, IMG submission 192413) | Wastewater microbial communities from Lulu Island WWTP, Vancouver, Canada - plant16 | ecosystem: Engineered > WWTP > Wastewater > Unclassified | place: Canada: Vancouver, British... | reverse complement strand
CGCAAACGTCTGCATTCCTCTCTCGGATACAGACCACCGGTGGAATTTGAAGAAATATTTTTTAAAAACCATAAACCCTGGCCGACTGCCCTAACCCAATCTGTCTAACCACAAGGGTGCAGTCCATCATTTTGTGTCGATCGCCTCTGACGACCGGTAGCGAAATTTCCGGTTCGTCGACGCGCATCGGCGTTGTAACAATCGCAGCCAGCGACAAGCTGGTTGATTCCGGCGCGGGACGCGGATGCCGATGCAAGTTATTGAAACACGTCCTTGACTTTTTTCCAAGTTCAGCGCAAATAAGAAGAAAATAAAAAATTGACGTTATAAGGCGCTTTTATCATCTCCGGAATGAGCATGTGTTATGCTGTCTGAAGAGAAGAGATAGGTGTGTAAGCGTAACGTAAAGCTCATCGGGTTTGGTATTTTGATATGGGTAAAAAAACTGAAACACGGGTTTTGATTGTTGACGACAACAGCGATAATCTCTATTTGCTGAGAAACATATTGGAGAATCAGGACTGGGAAGTATCTGAGGCCCAAAACGGCCAAGTCGCCCTGGAAATGGCCCTGGCTCAGCCGCCCGATATGATTGTTTCGGACATACTGATGCCGGTCATGGATGGCTTTACGTTTTGCCGGAAGTGCAAGGCGGAAGAAAAGCTCAAAAATATACCGTTTGCCTTTTACACCGCCACTTACACGGAGCCAAAAGACGAAAAGTTCGCCCTGGATATCGGCGCCGACCGGTTCATTCTCAAACCGCAGGAGCCGGACATATTAATTGATATCCTCACAAAATTATTAGAGGAAAAGCGCTCGGCAAAACCGGCGGCAACGCAACCTATGGGCGATGAAAAAGAATTTTTAAGGCGGTATAATGAAATTCTCTTCAGCAAGCTAGAAAAAAAATCGCTGGCTGTGGAAAAAGCAAAAGAGGAATGGTTTCCCGAACTGGAACGATTGATTTCAGCGCTTTCCACTGACTTGTCCGGCGCCCCTGTTTCAGAAATTGACGGAAAAATCGCGCAGGCGTTGAAGCAAATCCGGGAATGTTTGAATATAGACCGCGTAACCTTGTGGAAGCTGGCGGAAGAAGGGACGGAAATCCAGTGCCTTCATCAGCATGTTGCTCCTGAGTTCAAGAACGCGCCCCATGATGTTACCAATAAAAATTTTCCCGTGCTTTTTAACCAGGTGATAAGCGGTGATTATGTTTGTTTCAGCGGTCTTGAAGACTTCCCCGAAGAGGTGAAGATAGACAAGGAATTTTTTTACAGCGCGGGAGGAAAATCGACGTTAATCATTCCCTACCGGATTGCGGGCAAAATAATTACCGGCATGACGTTTGCCTCGATAAAGCGGGAGAAAAAATTTCCCGCGCCCCTTGTTTCCAGATTGAAACTTGCAGGTGAAATTATTTCCAGCGCCCTTTACCGCAGGCAGGCGGAAGAAATGTATAGTGAAACGGTGAAAAAGCTGAGGAAACTGGGCGATTTCACCGCCGGCAAGCTGTTTATCAGGCAGGATACACAGGACGAAACTTCTTATCAGGACATTATCGGAAAGAGCGCGGCGATGCAGACGGTTTTTTCCCGCGTGGAGCAGGTGGCGTCAACGGATGCGACCGTGCTGATTCTGGGTGAAACGGGAACAGGGAAGGATATGATTGCCCGCGCCATTCATGAAATAAGCCTTCGCCGGAAAAAGAAAATGGTTACCGTCAACTGCGCCGCCCTGCCGCAAAATCTGATGGAAAGCGAATTATTCGGCCGGGAGAAGGGGGCATTTACCGGAGCGGATACACGGCAGATAGGACGGTTTGAAATTGCTGACGATTCCACCATCTGCCTTGATGAAATCGGCGAACTTTCCATGGAAACGCAGGCCAAGCTTCTGCGCGTGATTCAGTACAACGAATTCGAACGCCTGGGCTCCAGCCAGACTCTTAGGGTCAATGTGCGGATTATCGCCACAACCAACCGGGACCTTGAGCAGGAAGTTCGTCAGGGCCGGTTTCGGCAGGATCTTTACTATCGTCTCAATGTTTTCCCCATCACTGTTCCTCCGCTTAGGCAGAGAAGGGACGATATCCCTTTGCTGGCACAGGCCTTCGTGGAACAATATTCCAGAAAATTGGGAAAACAGATTACTTCGGTGCCGGAAGCAATAATGAAAAAACTGCAGGAACATCCTTGGCCCGGAAACGTCCGGGAGCTGGAAAGCGTTATTGAACGGGCCGTTATTCTATGCCCCGGTCCTGTTTTGCAACTGGCGGAAAATCTGGAATCATTTTCTTTGCCGCCGTCTTCCCCCACGAAAACACTCGAGGATATGGAAAAGGAACAAATCCTCAAGACCCTTGCGGAAACAAACTGACGTATCGAAGGCAAAAACGGTTCCGCCGAAATCCTTTGGCTTCACCCGAGCACTTTGCGGGCGAGGATGAATAAGTTCGGCATAAAGCGGCCGACACCGAAAAAATCCGTTTGAATCTCTGTTTTCTTTCGGCCTTACCCCTCAAGATATTGAGGCTACGCCAAATATTGAGGGCAAGACCGCCGCCTATTTTTCACTTTTTTCTCCCCACCAACCTAATTCTTTGTTATTAAAGAATAATTAATAGCTTATTTTTTTCTCTTTTTGGCAAGCTATTTGCTCTTGACTATTTACAAAATCATCAAGGCTGCCTTTGGAGTGGATGCAGAAAAATAAAACCGGGGAAAAAGTTATGAGGGACGATAAAATTATAAACTTGAAAGCTTTTTTTAAAGCATTGATACCGATATTTATTCTAATTGGTTCTTTGTTCGGCGGTTTTGCGTTGAATATGGCGATTTTATCATCCCCTCAAAACATTGAAATCAAGCGGCCGGATATATTTTCCGGGACACGCACGCAGATGAAGAGTGAACAGGCGCCCTCCGAAGGGCTTAAAATAAATAGTGACACGGAAGCCGCCGTGATTATTGTTTAAGGCGGCCGGTAAGAACCCGGCGATGATTTGCTTTGGGTAGAAAACAGAACACATGGAACAAAAAGGAGAATAAAAAAGGTTTCGGCAGGAATTTACGGAACAGCGGTTAAAAGATCGGCGGATGTCTGTTCTGCGCAAATTCCCTCCCCTTAGAAGATAAAGGAAGAATAGCGTATGTTACAAACAATCAACAGAAGTAAATCAAAAAAATGCAGGCAGACATCCGCGACAATTAAAAAATCAGAGGAACGCTACAGGCGTCTGATGGAAGCCGTTCAGGACGGCATTTTAATTCTCAATGCGCGTACGGGAAAAATAAGCGATGTCAATTCGTCCTTAACCGCTATGCTGGGCCATTCCCGCGCGGAAATTATCGGGAAAAAGATTTGGGAACAGGAAACGCTTAAAGAAATCGCGGAAAGCCGGGAAGCTTTCAAAAAATTGCAGCTCGGAAGCATCCGTTGCGAGGATTTGCCGCTTCAGACCAAAGACGGACGCAGTATCAGCGTAGAGTTCATCAGCAATATTTATTCAGTCAATGGCGTAAAGATAATCCAATGCAATATTCGCGATATCACCGAGTGTAAGAAGGTTGAACAGGAAAAGGAGAAGCTGATTGCCGAACTTATAGACGCCCTGACGAAGAGCAAGACGTTAAGGGGAGTGCTGACGATTTGTTCTTACTGCAAGAGTATTTACGACGGCAAAGGGAGCTGGAAGAAGGTTGAACAGTATATACGCGAGAATTCCGAGGCGAATTTCTCTCAGGAAATTTGTCCGAGGTGCATGAAAATATTTCATCCCAACGAGAAGCGCGAAAAAGGAGATGAAAAACCCAAGGGGCGAGATAACAGACGCTTTATCACTTTTAATTAAGCCGCCTGCTTGGCCGTGTTTGATGTAACCAGCCCGACAAAATGTTTAGTAACAGAAGAAGGTTTTTATGGTTTTGTTTATCATGACAATTCTGTGGACGGTGGGATTCGTGAGCACTTCAACCATGGGGAAAATGAGCCACTTGCTTCTGCTTATCACTCTTTTGGAAATAGCGGTGGTTAGCTTTTTTCAGTGGCGAAGATCCATGAATGCCAGCAAGTTAATCAACAAGCGAACAGCAGATTATGTCTCCGGGCGCGGAAATCTCTCCGCGAAAAACTAAATACTCGTCGTCCTACTTTTTCGGGTAACCCGCTTTCTTGAGCGCGTACTGAATCTCTCCCAAAACCGCCGGGTCTTCTATCGTTGACGGCACGTTGAATTCTTTCCCGTCCGCAATCTTACGCATTGTCGAGCGCAGAATTTTTCCGCTGCGTGTTTTGGGAAGGCGTCCGACAATGGCCACATCTTTAAGGCAGGCTAACGCGCCAATCTGGTCGCGGATCATTCCCACAATTTCTTTCTGAATTTCGTCAGGTTTTTTTGTCACCCCCGCTTTTAACACGGCAAAGCCAACCGGCACCTGTCCTTTGAGCTGGTCATCAACGCCGATAACGGCGCATTCGGCGACAGAGGGATGTTTGGCGACAACTTCCTCCATGCCGCCTGTGGAAAGCCGATGGCCGGCAACATTGATTATGTCGTCAACGCGCCCCATGATATAAATGTATCCGTCCTTATCTTTGAATCCGCCGTCCCCGGTCGTGTAATATCCGGAAAATGCTTCCAGGTATGAGGAAACATAAGCATCGTCTTTTTCCCAGAGCGTGGTCAGGCAGCCCGGGGGCAGGGGCAGTTTTATCGCTATTGTTCCTTCCGCCTGATCGGGCAATTCTTCCCCGTTTTCATCCAGCACTTTTACGTTATATCCCGGAACGGGTTTTGTGGGAGAACCGGCATTTACCGGCAGATGTTCAATGCCCATGCAATTCGCGGCAATCGCCCAGCCCGTTTCTGTTTGCCACCAGTGGTCAATGACCGGTATATTCAGAATATTCACCGCCCAGTGATATGTATCCGGGTCGAGCCTTTCTCCGGCCAAAAAAAGATATTTCAGACAGGAGATGTCATATTTTTTGATGAAGGAGCCGGAGGGGTCTTCTTTTTTTATCGCGCGGAACGCGGTGGGCGCCGTGAACAAAACTTTTACCTTATGCTCATTGATTACCCGCCAGAAAGCGCCGGGGTCCGGCGTGCCTACCGGTTTGCCCTCGTAGATGATTGTTGTAGCGCCGTAAAGCAGCGGCGCGTAAACGATGTAAGAATGGCCGACAACCCAGCCCAAATCGGAGGCCGCCCAGTAGACGTCTCCGGGTTCGATGCCGTAGATGTTTTTCATGCTCCACAAGAGCGCCACCGCATGGCCGCCGTTATCCCGCACCACGCCCTTGGGAATTCCCGTCGTGCCTGAGGTATAAAGTATATAAAGCGGGTCTGTCGACCGGACGGTCGTACATTCCGCCGGCTTCGCTTCCTTCAGAGCTTCCTGCCAATCCATGTCTCTGCCCGCAATCAGTTCGGCCTTAACCTGCGGGCGCTGGAAAATAAAACATTTTTCAGGCTTGTGCGCGCAGAGCTCTATGGCTTTGTCCAGAAGAGGCTTGTAGGGTATAGCGCCTTTTGGTTCTATGCCGCATGATGCGGAAAGAATGACTTTGGGCTTGGCGTCATCGATTCTTACCGCCAGTTCGTTGGGGGCGAATCCGCCGAAGACCACGGAATGGATGGCCCCTATTCTCGCGCAGGCGAGCATCGCGAAGAGGGTTTCGGGAATCATCGGCATGTAAATTATCACGCGGTCGCCTTTTTCGACGCCGTTTTTTTTCAGCATGCCGGCGACAAGCGCAACCTCATCAAGAAGTTGCCCGTAGGTTATTCTTTTCACAACACCTGTGACGGGACTGTCATAAATGACGGCGGTTTGGTTTTTCCTGCCGCACTCTACATGCCGGTCAACCGCGTTGTAGCATGTATTCATCTGCGCGCCTTCAAACCATCTGTAGAACTGATGTTTGGGGCTGTGAATAACACTGTCCCATTTTTTTACCCAAGAAACAGCTTCGGCGGCGTCTGCCCAAAATTCATCCGGATTGTTTATGGAACGGCGGTACGCCTCATCGTAAGAGCGGTAATTCATCATCTATCCTCCCAAAAAGATTCCCGCTTATAAGTCAGGTTGGCCGGAATTTCAAGAAAAAACGCGCAAGGTAAGGTATGTTGCTGAAACCTTTTGATATTAAAAGCGGGAAAAACGGCGATGTTCCGGCGATTCACTAAATTATGTCTTCAACGCAATTTTTTCCGTCTCGTAAATTTTGCCATCTTTCACCACCGTTTGCGGTTTGCGGCAGGCTTCGATTTTTTCCAGCGGATTTTCCTCAAGGATTACCAAATCCGCGTATTTGCCGACGTCAATCGTGCCGATTTTATCCGCCATGCCGACGATTTTTGCGTTGTTGATTGTGGCTGAGCGCAGGACCTCCTTGTTTGATAGGCCGACGCGGTGAAGCATTTCCATTTCCTGCCACAGAGTTCCGTGATACGCGAAGGGCACGCCCGCGTCCGTGCCGCAGCCGATGATAATCCCGGCGTCTCTCATTGCCAGCAGGTTTTTGGGACCAAGCAGCAGAATGTTGAAATAAATTTCGGGATTGGCCATGAACTTCCGCATTTTATACAAATCGTCGCAGCCGTATTTTTTGTAGTTTTGCAGATGGACGACGTTGTTTTTATGGATGGCTGGTTCCGTGTAGTCATTCGGCGCGGAGTTGATGTAATCGCGGCGCAGTGCTATTTCTTGCTCGATAAAATCAGTGCGGAATTTTTCGGGCAGTTCATCGTACGCTTCAGGCGCGGAAAGTCTCTGCGCGATGGTCATCGTCGGTATATTGGCGATTTTCTTTTTGGCCATAGCTTCAATGTCTTTTGGCGTCAGCACGGCATCGGAGATGGAATGTTCCATGGTGTTGATGCCGTATTGCACGGCGCGGTCAAAACCGAATTTGGTGTGAATATGTCCGGCGATGGGCAGATTGTTTTTTTGCGCGAAATCGCAGATTGTTTTCAGGTGCTCATCAGTATAGGCGGGTATTTCGCCCTTGCCGCAGAGGACGGAAATTTTGTCCATCGTCAGTTTGATGAACGATGCGCCGCCCGCGCTGTTTTGCCGCATTTTTTCTTTGAGCTCTTCCGTGTCTTGGAACCACATGTTCGAATGGCCGGTGAATGCCAGTATCAGCCAGGCAAAAATGCTAATTTCCTGCGGGTTAAAGTCGGGATGACCGCCGTGAATATTGGTGAAGGCGTTGCAGTAAACCACGCGCGGTCCGATCAGTTCGCCTGTTTGAATTTGCGCAAGGTGGTCGTGCAGGATTTTGGGCAGCGCTCCCATGTCCCGAATGGTGGTTACGCCCTGCCTGAGTTGTTGGATGTAATTTCTTTTTAGTTGATTCATTATGGTCAGAAAAAGGCCGGCTTGAAGAGCGGAACCGCCCGGCAACGTCGCGTGGCAGTGTGCGTCAATCAAACCGGGAAGGACGTATTGGTTTTTTAAATCCAGCGTAAGGTCGCCTTCCCGCGCGACAGGGACCTGCTCGGAAATGGATTCAATAATTCCTTTGCGGATGGTAATGGTCTGATTGCTCAGCAATGTTCCCTTTACGACATCGATAATTTCGGCGTGTGTCAGATAAAGAGCTTTTCCCGTGGAGCTTTCAATCGGGCGGTAGTGGGGAATTGATGAAAAGCCGGTTAAAGGGGGCAAGCTAAGAAACAGCGCGGATAAAGCTGCTCTTTGCATCAGTTCTCTTCTGGTAATCGCCGAAATATTTTTGGTCATGAAATTGTCCTTTACTGGCAGCACAAGAGATTGATAATTAAATCATTTGTAAATTTATAGTAAAGTCAAAGACAATGCAATATTATATTGAGACGGAACAAAAATAATGTTACGCAACGGCAGCCTTCTGGAAAGGAATCAAATGTATTGTGAAACGTTCGCTTCGCGAAATTTATGATAGCTTTGCTCGGACATATGATCAAAACCGCGGACTTTTCGACATGGGCGAGGTTCTTAGTCAGTTTTACAATTTCTTGGAGATAAAACAGGGAGAGTTGTTGGATTTGGGCTGTGGCGCGGGAGAGCCGTTCGCGCGTTTTTTTGTCGACCACGGCTGGAAGGTAACCGGCGTGGATTTTTCTGCAAAGATGCTCACGATGGCGGCAAAATATGTTCCCGAGATGAAGACTCTCTGCCGGGATATGCGCGAGATTGATTTTCCGGCCAAAAGCTTTGACGCGATAACGGCCATTTACAGCCTGTTTCATGTGCCTTGCGCTGACCACCTGGCATTGTTTGAAAAAATGCATCGCTGGCTGAATCCCCAAGGCCGGGCGCTCTTTACTTACGCGACAAAAGAATACACGGGGAGCGACGAATTTGACGGCTATAAGGAATTTTTGGGCGAAGAGTTGTACTACAGTCACAAAACCCCGCAGGATTTGTATAAAGATTTGATAAATGCGGGTTTCAAAATCGTCTCCGCTGATTACCGCGCCATCGGCGGCGAAACATTTCTCTGGGTAACGGTGAAGCCGGATTAAAATTATTTTTTGTTTAAAGATGAATAAATGATTAAGGATATAAAAAAAATAAAGTAACGCTTAATCTGAACCCCGATCTTTTTTCTCTAACCATTTTAAGAAATGGTAACTGATAATGCCGATGATTAGCATAGCCAATATGTAGATGGGATATGCTATCTTCCAATTTTCCGGCCCGGTCATCATGGACCATTCCGACATGCCGCCAATTCCAGCCAAGAGTGTTAAAGGCATAAAGATAGTGGTAATGAAAGTCAAGCGTCTGACCGTCAGGTTTGTTCTATTAGCGGTTTCGGCCATCCGATTGTTCAGCATGGAGAGATACATCTCCATGAGACTGGTGACAACGTCTCGAGAAGTCTCTGTCAATTCGAATAATTTATTTAGATGATCGTAAATGTCTCGATAAATAAATAACGCTTTCTCCGGGATGAAAGGACAGTCCTTACGACAAATTTTTACCAAGATCTCCCGCTCGTGAAAAAGGCTCTTACGAAGCGAAAACAAATCGCGGCGCAGGTTAAATAGCGTAGCGGCATTAAAATTCGCTAGGTCAGAAATGATCTCCCCCCTCGGCTTTGTCCAACTCATTCTCAAATACTTCAGTTGCCACAAATTTATGATCAACAATTTGATCCATAATGACATGCAAAAGGAAGGATGGTCCCTGTTTGGCGTTCTCGGGATGTAGATGTAGTCCAACAATGCGTTTGATGTTTCCCGGGAACTGTTGGTTACTTGAACCGTTGACGTTGACGGTAATCAGAAAATCTGCGCCAAGAAACATATCTACTTCAGAGGTCGAGAGTAAATCTTTGGTGTAGTTAAAAGTGTTGAAAATTATAAAAGTATATTGCGGATAATCATCGATTTTGGGAATTTGATTTTCGTCAACACAGTCCTCGATAGAGAGTGGGTGTAACCCAAAGGGTTCAAATCAATAAGGAGAGTTCCTCTTTTGTTGGCTGGAAGTAATCTAGCCAAATATACCCTCCCTTCTTGGCTTCAGCAATAACATCGGCCAAGGTCTCCACATTAATGAGCTTCCCTTCTTTAGCAATATAGTAAAATTGAGATTCCGACATTAGTGCCTCTGCGCGTTTAAATCAAAATACGATTTCCTTGGATATATAAACTTCATACCATATTCTTTTGAAATTTTAAATATTTATAAAAACTCGTTAATGTCATTATCGGCAAATTATACTCCAAGGGCAGCCACCCAGTCACCAACCAGGTGTGTAATAACAATAACAACAACGGCTATTAAGACATGCTCGCCGACTACTTTCCACGGACGTTTACTCTGCATTTTTGCAATGATATAGCTTAGAACTGTTAGAATGGATAACCCCCATACGAGACTGACTATGATAGCCGTTGAAAGGGGCAGAAAAATAACCGGGATCATAAATGTCAAAGCGAAAAAAAATTTTGCCGTGAACGTAGCGATGGTGGAAATCCAGATTTGCTTGGTTGTGTGAATGTTTTCGGACTCTTCTGAAACATGAATGCCAAGAGCATCGGAGAAGGCATCGGCAATGGCGATTGTTAAAATACCGCCAATAACAACCATTTTTGAACCTGTACCGGAATGAAGACCCACCATTAGCCCAAGCGTGGTAATGACGGCTGAGGTAAGCCCAAAACATATACCGGTACGCAACGAATCATTCATGTTTTTATCCTCCATACAGTATGCAGTGTTGAATCTAATGCTCTTTGTTTACTTCATGCTAAAATGTGCTTAAGGTGTTATATTTGTCTTGCCGCCTTTCTTGAAACGGAAATCACATTTCTCATCACCATTAGCAAGTGTCATCGTCCTGGTCAACCCCCAGCCTAATATTTCGCTCGCGGATTTATCAAAAGAGCACATCAGAGGCGCTAGCTCCACGGCTCCTTGCTGTTTGAGAAATTTGCAGGCCGTGCATTTGGTGTAATCAATGCCATAATCAAAGGACCGGCCGTCTCCTTCTATGAAGTTAAGAACATATCCATCAGGATATTTACGCTTCTGAGATTCTTTGGCTCTTTTTTTAAGGCGTTTTTCAAATAATGGCGAAAACCAGATAAGCTTTATTATACAACGCAGAAGAAAAGGAATAGCATTCCATTCCGACTGATTCATCAGGGAAATAATGTGACTAGCTTCTTCAAAATCAATCTTATTCTTTCGCAATATAATATAAATTGCCAGATAACGGCTTGCCGGAAGAAAAAATAAAAGGAAAGGACTTCGATGACCGATAAATGGAATCCGAGGAATAATGATTTCGTACTCGCGGCGCGCTTCGTTTATCAGCGAGCCGGCTCGTTCTATGCCGCAATAATCAATTAGCGTTTGCTTGCCGCGTTCGATGGATTTGTCGAATGATTTTAATAAACGACGCTTATGGGTAATATAACTATTTTCTTTTTCGCTCATATAATATTCTTCCGTGCGTTAATTTAACCGGGCATAATAGGTGCCGAACCCCATGATTATTCTTTTTCTTTTTATGGCAAAATCGTTTTGGATCAATTCTTTTTCAAGCATTTCCAGACTGAAGTCCACGTTTGGATGCCCCCAGTGAAAAAGCCTGTCGAAATACGCAACAATCTTTCCGTTTGGCTCTTCAATAAACAGTTTACCACCGGATATAAGAATTCTGCGACATTCTTTTATGACTTTACGCCATTTTGTAATATGATACAAGATTCCGAATATGACGATAATATCCCGACTTTGTGAAGCAATATCCATCATATCCGAGGCGTCCATGGTTTTGAATTCGTATCCGGGCAGACGCCATTGACCGGTTAGGGAAATTTGTTCCGGCATTAGATCAATCCCAATATATGATTTAGGCTGCAAGGTAGAAAGCAGGACGGCACCGTAACCTGATCCGCAGCCGATTTCCAGAATATTCGTATTTTTGTCCACCAATCCTAGGGATCTGAAATTACGAAATTCCAGATGTTTTTGAATGAACCTACGTAGGGGATTGTTCATCGCTTTGAACTCAATATCGCTTAATTTCATTGAATGCCTCCTGCATTCAATATAGCGGCGAACTCTGGCCGAGTAAGTTTGATAGAGCTTACCGTATTTTTCGGTCAAAAACACTTCCTCGTGGAGAATCTGAATATGAAACCCGATGGCCATGCCGATAAAACTCAGAAGAAAAAATAAATTGTTGTAAATCATAAATGTACCGAGAAAATAGAGATTCATAGACAGGAATATCGGATTTCTTGACAGGAAAAAATTCCCGCGGTGATCAATCCTCCCGGCGCTACCGTATCAATCCCCACGCGCCATGATGATTTAAATGATATCAGGGCCAAAATGAAGATGATGATGCTGAAAAAGATAAGCGCAACACCTGCAATTTTAATCACGGTAAAATGAAAAAGGGGATCTGTCAGAACCGATGGAAGAAAATGAATATTCAAATGCAAAGAATACACGAAAATTTCTAATATCCAGAGGGGGAAAAATATCAGGAAACTTTTTTCCAAATGAGAGGCAACGCCCTTTTTCCCGCTTCCCAGCCTGAAGACTTTAACGCCTTTACGCGCAAGCCACAGTGATCTGGCAAAAAATATTGAAAGAAAAATAACCAGGGTTATTATCTGGAAATAATCAAAGCCGTTCATAACACCTTCATTTAATTAGTTAGTTTAAAATAACTAATTAAATGAAAAATTTTTATGCTCTGGAAACCACTTTATTTAAAAGTGTCACCAATGCTTTCAGGTCTTTTCTGCCCAGATTGGCGGCGAGCAAAGCGGCAATTTTCTCGTGCGTTTGATTATGCGCCTGCACGAGTTTTTTCCCCTTCGTCGACAAATGGACATGAAAAGAACGCCTGTCCTCATCCGACTGGAATTTCTGAATATAGCCGTTTGCCGCCAGTTTATCGACAATCGCCGTAACCGAGGGTTTGCTCAGCTTTAGAACTTTGGCGATTTCTCCAAGATTGGGATTGCCGAAGCGGTTGATTACATCCAGATATTTCATCTGGCGCGCCGTAAAACCGTCCGCCTCATATTTTTTGATAAATTCCATCTCCCAATCACCGATATACTTGGTGATGATCTCGATTATTTCTACCAGTGAATATGCCATACGTCCACCTGTTGATTAGTTTATGTGAACTAATTATATTTTTTGCTTGCTTTTGTCAATAGTTAATTTTAGACAGTCTAAATATAAAAATATAGTTTTTGAAATCGCCTCAACGATTATCGCGCCATCGGCGGCGAAACATTTCTCTGGGTGACGGTGAAGCCGGATTGAAAAATGAGAAATCAAAGAGCGCGATGGGAATACATAAAATAACGTAAAATGAGCGAGGATGATAATGATTTCCAAACGCGCGGATAAATTTACTTCTTTTATCGTCATGGACGTAATGGCCAAGGCCGAGGAGCTTGAACGCCGTGGCGAAAACATCATTCATCTAGAAGTAGGCGAGCCGGATTTTCCCACGCCCAAGGTTGTTGTTGAGGCGGCAGTGGAGGCCCTGCAAAAAAACAAAACACGCTACACGCACGCGCTGGGGCTTTTGGAATTGCGGCAAGCTATCTGTGATTTTTATTTTCAGGAATATCGCGTAAAAATAACGCCGGAGCAGATTTTGGTTTCCACTGGCACTTCGCCGGCGCTTTTGTTCGCGATGCTGGCGATTCTGGATAAAGGAGATGAGGTAATTGTTTCGAATCCCCGGTATCCCTGTTATCAGAACTTTATCCTGGCGGCGGGCGGAAAACTCAAAGAAATAAAAACCCGCCCGGAGGAAGGATTTGTGTATCGCCCGGCAGATATTAAAAAGAAGATTACGCCGCGCACAAAGGCGATTTTTATCAATTCGCCCTCAAATCCCACGGGCGTTGTCATGAGTAAGGAGCAGCTGCAAAACATCGCGCAATTTAAAAAACAATACATTGTTTCCGACGAAATCTATCACGGACTCATCTATAAAGACCGCGCTCATTCAATTTTGGAATTCACCGATAAGGTATTTGTTATCAATGGCTTTTCCAAATTATACGCAATGACCGGCTGGCGATTGGGTTACTGCATTTTCCCCAAAGAATTTTCAAAAGTTATGCAGAGGATTCATCAGAACTTTATGATTTCCGCTGCTGGTTTTGTCCAGTGGGCGGGGATTGCCGCTTTGACCAAGGCGCAAAAGGACGTGGCGGAAATGGTGAAAATTTATGACGAGCGGCGTAGGTATATGCTGAAACGCCTGCAGGAAATGGGATTTGTCATTCATGTGGAGCCCACCGGCGCTTTTTATGTTTTTGCCGACGCGCGCAGGTTCTGCAAGGATTCTTATAAAGAAGCTTTCCGCATTACCGAAGAGGCGAAAGTCGGCGTTACTCCAGGCATCGATTTCGGCAGCGGCGGCGAAGGATTCCTGCGCTTTTCCTACGCCAACTCCCTGGAAAATATCAGGGAAGGCCTCAACCGGCTGGAGAAGTATCTGGGCAGTCATTTTTAATAGTTTTTTATCTTTTGATGACTAACGGCAAAAAAATTACGTTAATAAAAAGCAAATGAATATAATGCATTATATGTTTTGAAAGGTAAATATAAGTATTTTTTGATTGACGAAGTAAATTTAATCTACTATATCACGCGCCGTCCGCGAAAAAAGATGCAGAAAAACATGACGCGGACAGTTAATAAAAAGATTTACGGAGAAAGCCATAGGTTAACACCAACAACTAAATAGCAGCTGAAGCGCCGCCGCTTTAAACGCGCGGTAAATGTTTCCGGCTTCAGCTCACTTTGCAAAAAATCAACGCACACCTGTAAATTCTCTTAACAATACCCTTGATCTCACATTCAGTTGAAAAATTATATTCAGCGGTAAAAGCCGGTGTGTGTAGTTTTGTACAGGAAAGAGAGTTGAAAGATGATGTTAAAATCAATCAAGACTAAAAAGAAAGTAATGAACAGCTCTTCGATATTGATCGCGCAAAAGCGGAAAGATATCGAACATGGGGAAGAAAAGCGCGCGAAACCACAAAAAACTACCGGCGATAAACTCTTCGGCAAGGTTATTGCCTGCGCAGTGATTGCGGGCACAGTGATGAGCACGTATATTTATATCGAAAGACAAGCCCAGGCGGCGTTTGACGGACAGGGCCGGTCGCGCCTAATGATGTTTTATGAGCTTTACAACAGCGCGATTTTTGCTGATAAAAAGAAAGTAATCGCGGATGTGCTTTTAAACAATGGTGTCGAAGAAACTTTGTCGCTGCAGATTGCTCAGGCAGTGGTGGAAGAGTCAAAAAAAACTAGTATACCCATGCAGATGTATCTGGCAATTATGAAAACGGAAAGCACCTTTCGTCCCACTGTTGTGTCCAGCGCGTACGCGAAGGGAATTATGCAGATTCAGCCGGGGACGTGGGACGCTTATGTCGCAAAGTATAATCTTACGGTTACCAGGGAACACATGTTTGAGCCGCAGGCCAATATCATGGTCGCTTCGATTATTCTCAAAGATTTGTATGATAATTACATTGTCCTGGGTTACGAGGAGCCGGATGTGTGGCATTACGTGCTGGCGGCTTATTTCGCGGGGCCGGCTTCGCTCAAAAACGGCATCAGGGGCTATCACCGGCGCTACATTGAGAAGGTAAAAAAGCATTACGATGAGTTTGAAGCGCAGATAGCGGCTTAATCAGAAATCAACCGGCCATTTCCTTTTTCTTCATCACATAACCAGCGCGGCGTTCTATTTAATCGCGTAAGAGCCGTCTGCTTGATGCACTTCTGTGCCCGTAACGGGGGGATTGAAAACGCAAATTAACCGCAGATCTTGTTTGTGGGCGCGAAGGTAGTGCCGGTCGTGTTTGTTCAGGGCGTACATCGTACCTGGATTTATGGGCAGTATTTCGCCGCTGCCCACAAGCTCGACCTCTCCTTCTCCTTCAATGCAATAAACCGCTTCCAGGTGATGCTTGTACCAGATATGGGTTTCTGTGCCGGCGCGGATGATTGTGTCATGAAGGGAAAAACCCATATCGTCATTTTTGAGAAGAAGCCGCCTGCTTACCCAGTTGCCGTTTTCGGCAAATATTTCCCGCTTTGTTCCGATAACGTCTTTCAGTTTTCTAAGTATCAAGACAGTACGCTCCTTTCATCATGGCTTCTTTTTTGTCCAGACAAATCTGGATGGATTCGTTAATTATATTTATTCCCCGGCGCAAAAGCTCTTCTTCAATTACCAGAGGTGGCAGGAATTTAATCACGTCGCTGTTAGCGCCGGACAATTCAATAACCAGTCCGCGTTCAAATGCTTCCGCAGTAACATTTCCGCAAAATCCCTGCTGGGGGAAATGCAGGCCGTAAATCATTCCCCGTCCCCTTACGGAGCAATCCAAACCGGAATATTTTTTCGCCAGAGCCGTCAGCTCTTCTTTTAAAATATTTTCCCGGTAACGAATAGCTTCGGTGAAATCGCCATTGTCCCAGTAGCTGAGCAGTTCCTTCGAGGCAACGAAAGCCAGGTTGTTTCCCCGGAAAGTTCCTGTGTGTTCTCCCGGTTTCCATTGATCCAGTTCTGGTTTCATCAGGACCATCGCCATGGGCAGACCGCCGCCAATGGATTTGGACAGAATAATGATATCTGGATTAAGTCCGGCTTCTTCAAAACTGAAAAAAGTTCCCGTCCTGCCGTTACCCACTTGGATATCATCAACGATGAGCAGGATATCGAAGTCGTGACAAATTTGTTCTATCTCCTTGAGCCATTCACTGCTTGCCACATTAATGCCGCCTTCAGCCTGAACAGTTTCCAGAATGAACGCGGCAGGCAGGTCAACGCCGCTGCTGTTGTCTTCAATGAATTTTCTAATATACAACGCAGTATTTGTTCCGCTTCCGAAATATCCGTCGTAGGGCATGAACGTCACGTTAGTTCGGTTGATGAAAGCTTCATCACGGTAAAAAGCATTGCCGGTTACGGCCATTGATCCCATGGTGAGACCGTGAAAGCCGTTGGTAAATGATATAATGTTGGAGCGCCCCTTGACCATGCGGACAATTTTTAAGGCGGTTTCCACGGCGTTTGTTCCGGTAGGCCCGGAAAACTGTACTTTATATTCCATATGACGGGGAGAAAGAATGGTACCGTAAAATTTTTCGAGAAAACTTGTTTTTGCGGTTGTAGCCATATCCAGGCCGTGAACTATTCCATCGTTTCGCAGATATTCGATGAGAGCAGTTGTTACAGCGGGATTGTTGTGCCCGTAGTTGAGAGTCCCCGCGCCGGCAAAAAAATCGATATATTCTTTGCCCTGCTCATCGTAGAGTGTGGCCCACTTGGCGCTTTTAAAAATAGTGGGGAAATGTCTAACGTAGCTGCGCACCTGGGATTCTATTTGTTCTATTATTCTCATAATATGTCTCCTTTGATTGTTTGGTTTCCCCCAGCAAATGGACCAAGGCGAAGCAGCAGTTCTTCCTCGTGGCTGTTGTCACCGAAGAGGTCTCTTGCATAGCCGGCCGCCGACAATAAAGTCGCCTCGCGGGCATGGGCGAAGGCTCTGAAGAAACGCATGGATGCGTCATTTGAGGGAGTTACGGTTGTTTCTATGTATAGTACCGGGGTACTTTGAAGAAGTTTATTCAACATTTTTGTTGCCAGCGAGCGGTTTCGCAAGGGTTTAGCTACGACAACCTGCCAGACAAAAAGTGTTTCCAGTTTTGTGGGAGGTAAATAGGCAGCGATAAAACCGATAACTTTCCGATCTTTTTCGGCTACGATGCATGTGTTACGAAAGTGATCGCACAAAAGCAGATAGCAATATAATGAGTTTACATCCAGAGGAGGTGAACGTTTTATAAGATTGTGGATTCCCGATGCGTCTTTCAGTTCCGGTCTGCGAAAGATTATTGAATCGGCTTTGCTTTTTTGGCTATCCATTAGAAAAAAAATAATGTCCTCTGCGAGATTCTACTTAATCGGCGCCTTTTTATGCTTGTTGTACTGAGCGGGAAACGCTGGACTTTGTTCAGGAAATATATAGACGCAGTTTCTGAGCTTTATTTGATATTTTTTTATTCACTATTCTTTTATTGCAAAAAAACCGCCCTGTGTCAAGAAAACGTAATTGGTTGATTTGGTAATATATTGTAATCACTACGATTTTTTACGAAAAAAATTCCCGATGCGTTCTGAAATATTTAATTACCTTGTATGCATTTAGGCAGGCACCGCGTTATTGCGCCCATAACGGAATGGGTCACGCCTACGGCAAAAGAGAAAAATGACGCTACGCATAATAAAGTTTTCACGTTTACCTCTCTGGAAGGCTTTAGGTTGGTGCGTCGGCGGGTTAATTGTGCAAAGAATATCGTCTGTTAATCAGCCCGGTTTTTTTTGTGGATGTTTGTCACCTCCTGCTTTTTTATCATAATCAGCACGGCCGATATCGCGCCTTCGGTAATGCCGGGGATGCGCTCCATTTGTCCTATCGTGGCCGGAGCGATTTTTGTAAGTTTTGTTTTGAGCTCATTGGAGAGTCCCGGAATGGAATTGTAATCAAAATCTGACGGGATTTTCTTTTTTTCCTGCTCCTTTAATTTTCTTACTGATTCAATTTGACGCTTGATGTATCCTTCATATTTGGTTTCTATTTCAATCTGCTTTTTGACAAAGGGATCGTCTTGCGGCTGCCAGCCGGGAAATACAGCAAGGTTGTCGTAGGATAATTCATATCTTTTCAACAGACCATAAAGCGTGGTGGCGTTATTTAAAGGCGGCGAATTCAGTTTTGCCAGTTGTTCGTTTGTTTCCGGTGATGGTTTTACGTTGACTGTTTTTAGTTTCGCGATGCCTTTTTCGATTTGCGTTATCTTTTCCCGCAAAGTGGCATAGTCCTCGCCCGAGATGAGCCCCAGTTCATGACCTTTGCCCATCAGGCGGATGATCGCGTTGTCTTCGCGCAAAAGTAGGCGGTATTCGGCGCGCGAGGTGAACATGCGGTAGGGTTCGTCCACGCCGCGCGTGACGAGGTCGTCAATCATCACGCCCATGTAGGCCTCGGAGCGATCCAGAATAAAAGGGGACGCTTTCTGCAGCGCGCGCGCGGCATTGATGCCCGCCCAAAGTCCCTGCGCGGCGGCTTCTTCGTAGCCGGAGGTGCCGTTGATTTGTCCGGCCAGATACAAACCGGCGATTATTTTTGTTTCCAGCGTAAGCTTTAATTGACTGGGCTGCACAAAATCATATTCAATCGCGTACGCCGGACGCATAATTTCCGCCTGCTCCAGACCTTTTACGCTGCGCACAATCTGATACTGCAATTCCAGCGGGAGGCAGTTGCCAAGGCCTTTGGCGTAGACTTCCTGTGTGTCGAGACCCTCGTGCTCCAGCACCACCGGATGGCTTTCGCGCTCGCCGAACCGCATGACTTTGTCTTCCAGTGAAGGACAATAACGCGCGCTCACGCCTTTAATCGTGCCGGAATAAAGCGGCGAGTGATGAATGTTTTCCCGAATAAGTCTGTGTGTCGCAACTGATGTGGCGGAAAAATAAGAAGGCAAACGCTCCGTTCTCAGCGCTTTGGTGGTGAAAGAAAAAGGCTGCGGATTCGGGTCGCTGTCCTGACGCTCCAGAACGGAAAAGTCAATGGATGAGGCCCTGAGCCGGGGCGGCGTGCCGGTTTTCATTCTGCCCATTTCGAAGCCCAACTCTCTTAAATGATTGGCCAGTCCTACCGAGGCCAGCTCGCCGGCGCGTCCCGACGGTGTCTGCGATGGGCCGATGTGCACCAGGCCGTTTAGAAAAGTGCCGGTGGTGATGATAACTTTTTGCGCGCCGTAGAAATAACCGCTCTGGTCAAGCGCGCCTACGACCTTGCCGTCTTCGACAACGAGTTTTTCGACCATCGCCTGACGGATGTGGAGATTTTTTTGGTTTTCCACCGTAGCTTTCATTGTCAGGCGGTAGAGTTGCTTGTCGCACTGCATGCGGGAGGACTGTACCGCCGGGCCCTTGGAGGCGTTAAGCAGGCGGAAATGCGTCGCGGTTTTATCTGTGATTTTACCCATCTCGCCGCCCAGCGCGTCGATTTCCTTGACCAATTGTCCCTTGGCCAGGCCCCCGATTGCCGGGTTGCACGACATCAGCGCAATCGCATCCAGATTGATATTGAATAAAAGCGTCCGGCAGCCCATGCGCGCGCAGACGAGCGCCGCCTCGCATCCCGCGTGTCCGCCGCCGACGACTATTACATCGTAGTTATCCGTCAATTTTGTTGCTCCTTAAATCAAGCACTTGCGCTTGAGGGAAAACAATAGTATCCCAACAAAAAAAACACAATATAAAAAAGATACCTTATGCCCAAGCCGGATTTCTGGAGAAGTAATAAAAGATATTACGACTTAAAAAGCTATTGGCGCAATTTGTTCGGCTGTAATGTGCACAAACTGCAGATTGACGCGGGTTTTACCTGCCCCAACCGCGACGGCCATGTGGCCACGGGCGGCTGTATCTATTGCGACGGGTGCGGCTCAAAACTGCGCCAAAAGGGTGAACTGCCTTCTGTTTCCCGGCAGATTCAAAGCGGCAAAAAATTCTACAAGCCGCATGCCTCAAAATTTGTCGCTTATTTTCAGACTTTTACCAACACTTACGCGCCGGTGGAAAAATTGCAAATTCTTTATGATGAAGCATTGGCGCAGGAAGATGTTGTTGGCCTTTCTATAGGAACAAGGCCTGATTGCGTCGGCCCCGATGTTATCGATTTACTCAAGTGGTATGCCCAGAAATATCATGTTTGGTTGGAACTGGGACTGCAGAGCATGCACGATAAAACGCTTAAATTTATCAACCGGGGGCATGATTTCCGGCAGTTTCTGGACGCTGTCGGCGCGCTGGCGGGGGAAAATATTCATCTCTGCGCGCATATTATTGTCGGTCTGCCGGGCGAGACGGATGAAGAAATATTGCAGACGGCGAAGGCCGTTGCCGCGTTGCCGATAAACGGCATTAAAATTCATTCTCTCCTGGCGTTGGAAGGTACTGTCCTGGGTGAAATGTACAAAAATGGAGCAATTAAAATCATGTCTAAGGACAAATATGTTGCACTGGTGGCGGATATTCTGGAAATTCTGCCTACGGAGATGGTAATACAGCGCCTCACCGCCGATGGTTATCGCGATATTTTTCTCGCGCCGGACTGGGCCATGAATAAATTGGATGTATTAAATTCTATTAATAAAGAACTGGAACGGCGGGATAGTTACCAGGGCAAACATTTCATAAAATAAATATTGCCAGCTGCGCATGAAAATTGCTACATACCGGGCGGTTTTGGCAAAATATTTTAAGATATGTTTAATAGTACAAAAAGGAATCAGAGAAAGATTGACGAAATCCGCATGGCGCCGGAATTGCTGCGAATAGATGCACAGTACGCAAGAGGAGAAGGGGCGCTCAAGCTTTTTTTGCTTTTATTGGTCGCGCTTTTGTTTGTATATCACGAGGGCTTAATCGGCATGCTCAAGGAGAAAACAACACAGCAGCAAATTGTTCTGGTCGGGATGATCTTACTTTTTATGACGGCGCTGGTTTTTACGCTTTACATGATGAAGCGCAGAAAGGGCAAAACCCTTGTGATGACGGAGAAGGGCCTGTTTATGGAGGCATCTTTCGCCCTGTTCTGGCGGGATATTAACGAATACGGATGGAATTTTTCCTCCGCCGTGAATAATTTTTTATTTTCCGGTCAGAAGCGCGGCGCGTCCTTGCTTTTGGTGAAGAATAAAGGAGTCTGGCCGAAAATGTATGACCTCGCGCCTCACGGGATTTTCTTTACGCCGCCGCAGATGCAGCAGGTGGACGATTTATTCCGGCGTCTGGGAATTAAAAAAGCAGAAGGATAAAATTATTTTGGTTGTATGATTGCGATAATCGACTATAAAGCCGGGAACATCACCAGTGTCGCGCGGGCCCTGGAAAATATCGGCCAGAAATATGTCATCACGGATGACGAAGAAAAGCTCGCGGCGACTACGCACGTTATTTTCCCTGGTGTCGGCGCCGCGGGGGAGGCCATGGCATATTTGCGCAAGAAGAAACTGGATAACGCGCTTAAGAATTGTTTTTCCTCCGGCAAACCGATTCTGGGTATTTGTTTAGGCACGCAGATTGTTATGGAGCGCAGCGAAGAGAATGACGCGGAATGCATTGGTTTGATTACCGGCCCGACCAGAAGATTTCCTGAAAGGCTGATCTCCGGCGGGGAAATTTTAAAAATTCCGCACATGGGATGGAACAGCGTTAACTTTAAGCGCGAACACACTGTTTTCGCCAAAATCAATCCGGAGGCGGAATTTTATTTTGTCCATTCCTATTATCCCGCGCCGTCAGATATGGATGTAGTGCTGGGCACGACGGATTACGGGATAACGTTTTGCTCCGTGCTCGCTTTTAAAAATTTGGTGGCCATGCAGTTTCATCCGGAAAAAAGCGGTCGGCCGGGTCTTCAAATTCTGCAAAATTTTTGCGCATGGAGGGGAAGTGCTTAGCAAAAGGATAATTCCCTGCCTGGATGTGCGCGCGGGGAAATTGACCAAGGGAATAAAATTCAAAGGCAATGTGGATATTGGCGATCCGGTGGAAGCGGCGCGGCGGTATTACGAAGAGGGTGCGGACGAAATTGTTTTCTATGATATTACGGCTTCTTCCGACAAACGCGATATCATGATTGATGTGGTGAAGCGCGTGGCGGAAACGATTTTCATACCTTTTTCCGTGGGCGGCGGTATCCGCAATCTGGAAGACATGCGCAAAGTAATTGCGGCGGGAGCGGAAAAGGTGAGCGTCAATTCCGCGGCGGTGGAAAATCCGCGAATCATCACTGAGGGCGCGAAGGCTTTCGGCGGCCAGTGTGTTGTGCTGGGCATGGATGTAAAAAAAGTAGCGGTTTCCTCCAAAATTCCTTCCGGCTATGAAATTGTCATTGAAGGGGGCAGAAAGTTTACCGGCATTGACGCTTTGTGGTGGGCGAAAGAGGCCCAAAAGCTGGG
>Ga0255343_1002306_pt1 | contig 22608 bp, 17 predicted proteins | sample wastewater_treat_4_FD_192413 | JGI IMG/M metagenome (GOLD analysis project Ga0255343, IMG submission 192413) | Wastewater microbial communities from Lulu Island WWTP, Vancouver, Canada - plant16 | ecosystem: Engineered > WWTP > Wastewater > Unclassified | place: Canada: Vancouver, British... | reverse complement strand
ATAGTCGGGACAGTCTTTTTGCCAGCACCAAAACTTCGATAAATTAAGATTGGAATCCATCGCTACCCCAACTTAATGATTTAACGAGGTAGTATAAAAAACTATTCAGTTAAGTAAGTACACGACCTGGTCTGGCTGGGCCTGGGAAAGGAGCCGGCGGAGGGAGAGAAGAGCCCCTCTCAGGTGGCGGGGATCCTGGTGTTGGCGGCGATAATGCTCTTCGCCCTGATAGAGGCATCAAGAATCCTCAACTTCACCCTCATGGCCGATCTGATCTATGAGTTCATCATCTTCGCCGGGCAGGTTCTGATGGGATTGGTGATACTGGCCCTGGGCATTTACCTGGCCAATTTGGCCTATAGCACAGTTATGGCCAGCAACAGCAGCCAGGCGAAGATACTGGCCCAGGCAGCCAGGATCTCCATATTGGTCTTCTCCGGGGCTGTGGCCCTCAGGCACATGGGGCTGGCAGATGAGATCATCAACCTCGCCTTTGGGCTGCTGCTGGGCGCTATAGCTGTGGCCATAGCCTTGGCATTCGGACTGGGCGGAAGGGAGATCGCCGCACAGGAGATTGAGAGGTGGCTGAGGTCGCTGAGATGAGGCTTTCTGAATAGAGGGCGTGCCAGGGCACAAGGGCGGCATCGCCTGCCGCTCCATCGTTTTTTTACGGTAAGCGGGCCGTTTATGGAAACATTTAGTAATCATGAGGAGATCATGGGATCTATGTTTGGATCCAAAGATCATCTCAGCTCTCTTGATGGCCATCTTTATATCGAGGAGGTCGATTGCTGCCGGCTGGCAGCAGAGGAGGGCACACCGCTTTATGTCACCTCTGAGAGAAGATTGCGGGAGAACATCCGCTGCTATCACAGAGCATTTCCGGATGCGGACAAATACTTCGCAGTGAAGGCCAACGGCAACCTCACCATCCTGCAGATCGCCGCCCAGGAGGGAATGGGGGCGGACGTATTCTCTGCCGGGGAGCTCTCCTTAGTCAGGATGGCAGGCATTCCCAGGGACATGATCCTCTTCAACGGCAACTCCAAAAGCGAGCTGGATCATGCTGCCGCCCTCCGGGCAGGGGTTCGCATATCAATGGACTCCAATGAGGAGCTGGAGCACCTGGCCCGGACCGCCTGCGAGCTGGGCCTGGAGGGGGAGATACTCTTCCGGGTCAACCCCGATGTATCGCCAAAGACCCATCCCAAGATCGCCACCGGCCTGAGATCCTCAAAGTTCGGCATCTCTGCCGAGGAGGTGGCAGGGGCCTATCAGAGGGCGATGGATCTGGAGGGCATAAAGCCGGTGGGACTGCACTGCCATATAGGCTCCCAGATTCTGCAGACCGCCCCCTTCGCCGAGGCGGCGGAGAGGATGATGGACATTCTGCGGGAGGTGACGGCAAAGGGGGGAGAGGTGGAAAGGATAGACCTGGGAGGAGGCCTGGGGATCCAGTACCATCCAGATGTCCCCGCCCCCTCGCCCTCGGATCTGGCCCAGGCCATCCTGCCAGTGATCGAGGATGGCTGCCGGGATCTGGGGATATCCCCCCGCCTCATACTGGAGCCGGGCAGGAGCATAGTGGCGGATAGCACCATTATGCTCACGAGGGTCAATGTGGTCAAGAGGGCTGCTGTCAACTTCGCCGCCGTTGATGCCGGCTTCAATGTCCTCGCCCGGCCCATGTTATATGACTCCTATCATCATATCCTGCCGGCCAATCATGCAGAGGAGCGGGAAGAGATGATCTACACCATCGTCGGCCCGATCTGCGAGAGCGGCGATATTCTGGCCCGGGACCGCCCTCTGCCCCGCCTGGTGAGGGGGGATGTCCTGGCCTTCCTGGACGCCGGTGCCTATGGCTTCTCCATGGCCTCTCAGTACAATGGCCAGCCGAGGCCGGCAGAGATCCTGGTCTCAGGGGATGGCTGGGAGGTCATCCGCCGCAGAGAGGATGCAAGCGCCCTGCTGGCCGGGCAGACCATCCCCCCCCGGCTGATGTGGTAGAGGATTATGAGCGACGATCTGCTGGCTGCTGCGGATAGGATAAAAGGGCTGATTGTGCCCCTGCTGCAGGGCCAATCCGCTGCGGAGCTGGGCCGGGTCCTGGTCTATGTGCAGTCAGTGCCCCGGAGCCTGGACGCCTCTCGCGCTGCCCTGAGGGCCTTGGAGGAGGAGGGGGGAGAAGATACTGATCCTGGCCGGGATGAGCAGGAGAGGAGAAGGAGGAGAGCAGCCATAGAGCAGGCTTGCCGGAGGGGGGTGCAAAACTCCCTCTCCTTTGCCCGCCGCAACCTGGACTCTGCCCGTATGCAGGCCCTGGAGGCGCTGGTGTACCGCCCCCGCCTGGCCAGCAAGGCTGATCTGGAGAGGAGGGCTCTCGCTCTGCAAAAGAGCCTCGACAGGATGGAGGATCCCGCCCCGGCGATGATTGAGCATTATGCGGGCAGCTCCGATCCTCTGAACAAGTATCTGCTGGCTGGGCCATGGGGACACGAGTACCTGCAGAGGAGGAAGATCGATACAGAGGAGTACGACACCGCCCTCTGCCGGCTATTGGGCTGGCAGGAGAAAGAGGGGGGCGGAGTGGTGATGAGCTACGCCCCCCTCAATCGGGCGATAGATGAGCTGGAGGCAGTGGCCCAATGCACCCTGGACCCAGCCCCAGGGCCAGATGGCAGCAAAAGATAATATAAGCCCTGAGCCAGACCTGACAGGTAATTGGAGGTGATGCGGCTGCTGGAGATTGAAGATCTGTCGGTCAGCATCGGCAGTAAACAGGTTCTGAAGGACTTAAACCTTAGGATAAACAGTGGCGAGACCCATGCCCTCTTCGGCCCCAATGGGACGGGAAAGACCACTCTCTTGAATGTCATAGCCGGCATTCCCAGGTATACCGTCGATAAAGGACGAATCATGTTCAAAGGAAAAGATATCACTCACATGTCCATGGATGAGCGGGCCCGCCTGGGCATCGGGATGGCCTTTCAGCGCCCTCCGGCCGTCCGCGGCCTGAGGCTCAAGGATCTGATCAAGATCATCAATCCCCAGGCGGACATCAGCACCATTCTCAAGAGCATGGACTTTGAGGCCTTCGCGGAGAGGGATGTCAACCGCGGGTTCTCGGGGGGAGAGATCAAGCGCTCGGAGATGGTCCAGCTCCTCGCCCAGCAGCCGGACCTGGTGATGCTTGATGAGCCCGACTCGGGGGTGGATCTGGAGAACATCAAGCTCATCGGCGATGTCATAAACCAGCTCACTCAGAAGGATCAGCGCCCAAGCCAACGGACCAAATCCGGGATCATCATCACTCACTTCGGCCATATCTTGAATTATATGAAGGCGGACCGGGCCCATGTCATGCTGGGGGGAGCTATCGTCTGCAGCGGAAATCCAGGGGAGATCTTGGAGCAGATCAAGAGAAGTGGATATGAGGGCTGTGTGGGGTGTGTATGTCAGGCATAGAGGAGAAGGCACGCCGGGCGCGGGATAAGAAGGCGCTCTACGGCACCGATGTGGACCTGGAGAGCTACCAGTCCGAGGCCAAGCCTCAGAGCAAAGTCGATGATGCTGAGGACCTGCCCAATACGGTCAAGAAGGCGGCTCTGGATGTGGGTGTGACCCTGGACGATGAGAGCTCCGGGGCTTATGTGCAGATGGATCAGACCCCGGTGGTGGCCAAATCACTGCACGAAGGGGTGGAGATCATGGACATTGCCTCCGCCCTGAAGAAGTATGACTTCCTGCAGGACTACTGGTGGAAGCTGGTGGCAGCGGATGCAGACAAATACACTGCAGATGTGGCTGAAGCTCCGCCGACAGGCTTTTTCATCCGCGCCAGGAAGGGGATGAAGACCGTCTTCCCGGTCAAGAGCTGCCTGTATCTGGGCTCCACCAACCTCAACCAGCGGGTCCATAACATCGTCATCGCCGAGGAGGGCTCTGAGCTGCATGTCATCACCGGCTGCACCACCCCCTCTCATGTTCAAAGGGGGCTGCATATAGGGGTCTCGGAGTACTACATCCAAAAAAATGCCAAGGTTAGCTTCACCATGGTGCATAGCTGGGGAAAGGAGGTGGAGGTGCGCCCCAGGACCGGGGTGACCATCGCTGAGGGCGGGTCCATGTACAACAACTACATCATGCTCCGCCCGGTCAAGACCCTGCAGACCTTCCCCACTGCAACCCTCGCCGGCCGGGGAGCAGTGGCCAGCTTCAATACAGTGATCTACTCCACTATGGGCAATATCGACGTGGGGAGCGATGTATTCCTGAATGCCCCTGAGACCAGCGCCGAGTCCATCTCCCGGGTGATCTGCATGGGGGGAGATGTGATCGCCCGGGGGAGGATGACAGGCAACGTCCCCGGAGCGCGCGCCCATCTGGAGTGCGCGGGCCTTCTCCTCTCCAATGAGGGGCGGATCTACTCTATACCGGAGCTTGATGGCCATTGTCGGGATCTGGATATGTCCCATGAGGCAGCAGTGGGCAGAATCTCCGAGGAGGAGCTGGAGTATCTGATGGCCCGGGGCCTCTCCTCTGAGCAGGCCACAAGCGTCATCGTTCGCGGCTTTTTGGATGTGGAGATCAAGGGGCTGCCCGATGATCTGAAAAAAGAGATAAAGGATATCACCTCACGGGAGGATCTGAAGGGGGCATAAGCACCCCCTCAGTCCAACTTCAATCACCTGGCTCTTTTTTTTGTTTTTATAAAAAAAATCAGAGTTGGAGCAGGATGATGCTCCGCACTCTGTTCAGCAGAAGCGGGAGCATCCACAAGCTCCGCAGCCGCAGTTATAGTCCAGGACCAGCCTTCCTTTATCTGTGGAAGAGCAGGTTTTGCTTGCATCCTCACAGACAACGCTATACTCATACGGGCCAGGAGTATTCCATTTGATACTGGATGGAAGGACTAGATTGAAGCTCTTGCAGTCACCTGTGCATCCTCCACCGGCAGACATCACCTTGTTCTTCACTTGCGGCAGGTATTGAGGGAGGCTGTAGTCTTTGCAGATCAAGACGCCACCTCTTTCAATGCAGACCATAGGCAGGCATATGTCCGGTGCATAGGCAGAACAATCGCAGCCACAGCCTGGTATTTGGGTGTGGACGCATCTGCCATTGATGCACTCATCAATGGTGCATGGATCGCCATCATCGCAATCGATGGCCGTGTGGATGCAGCCCTCTATTGGATCGCAGCTATCAATGGTGCAGGGATCTTTGTCATCACAATCCAGGGAAGTGCCGGGCAGGCAGCCTGAGGCTGGATCACAGATCTCGATGCCGTTGCAGACATCATAGTCATCGCAAAAGTCGTCATCAGGACTGTGCTCGCACCTGTCGGTCTCCTCATTGCAGAAGTCTATGGTACAGTCGATGTTATCACTGCAGTCGGGTGCAGTTCCGGGCAGGCAGCCTGAGGCTGGGTCACAGGTCTCAGCGCCATTGCAGAATTTGCCGTCGTCGCAAAAGTCATCATCAGGACTGTGCTCGCACTCGTCGGTCTCCTCATTGCAGAAGTCTATGGTACAGTCGATGTTATCACTGCAGTCGGGTGCCGTTCCGGGCAGGCAGCCTGAGGCAGGATCGCAGATCTCAGCGCCATTGCAGAATTTGCCGTCGTCGCAAAAGTCATCATCAGGACTGTGCTCGCACTCGTCGGTCTCCTCATTGCAGAAGTCTATGGTGCAGTCGATGTTATCACTGCAGTCGGGTGCCGTTCCGGGCAGGCAGCCTGAGGCAGGATCGCAGATCTCAGCGCCATTGCAGAATTTGCCGTCGTCGCAGAAGTCATCATCAGGACTGTGCTCGCACCTGTCGGTCTCCTCATTGCATGAATCTATGGTACAGTCGATGTTATCACTGCAGTTGGGTGCAGTTCCGGGCAGGCAGCCTGAGGCTGGATCACAGGTCTCAGCGCCATTGCAGAATTTGCCGTCGTCGCAGAAGTCATCATCAGGACTGTGCTCGCACCTGTCGGTCTCCTCATTGCATGAGTCTATGGTACAGTCGATGTTATCACTGCAGTTGGGTGCCGTTCCGGGCAGGCAGCCTGAGGCTGGATCGCAGATCTCAGCGCCATTGCAGAATTTGCCGTCGTCGCAGAAGTCATCATCAGGACTGTGCTCGCACTCGTCGGTCTCTTCATTGCAGAAGTCTATGGTACAGTCGATGTTATCACTGCAGTTGGGTGCAGTTCCGGGCAGGCAGCCTGAGGCTGGATCACAGGTCTCAGCGCCATTGCAGAATTTGCCGTCGTCGCAGAAGTCATCATCAGGACTGTGCTCGCACTCGTCGGTCTCTTCATTGCAGAAGTCTATGGTACAGTCGATGTCGTCACTGCAGTTGGGTGCAGTTCCGGGCAGGCAGCCTGAGGCTGGATCGCAGATCTCAGCGCCATTGCAGAATTTGCCGTCGTCGCAGAAGTCATCATCAGGACTGTGCTCGCACCTGTCGGTCTCCTCATTGCATGAGTCTATGGTACAGTCGATGTCGTCACTGCAGTTGGGTGCCGTTCCGGGCAGGCAGCCTGAGGCTGGATCGCAGATCTCAGCGCCATTGCAGAATTTGCCGTCGTCGCAGAAGTCATCATCAGGACTGTGCTCGCACTCGTCGGTCTCCTCATTGCATGAATCTATGGTACAGTCGATGTTATCACTGCAGTTGGGTGCCGTTCCGGGCAGGCAGCCTGAGGCTGGGTCACAGGTTTCAGCGCCATTGCAGAATTTGCCGTCGTCGCAGAAGTCATCATCAGGACTGTGCTCGCACTCGTCGGTCTCCTCATTGCATGAATCTTTGGTACAGTCGATGTTATCACTGCAGTCGGGTGGCGTGCCTGGCAGGCAGATTAAACCATTGGAGGTCTCTTCACCATTACACCACAGGCCGTCATCACATGGTTCATAATAGTAAGTGACGCAGATGGTCTCGTTGGCAAAGGTTCGTACCCTTTGATCAAAGCTGGAGCTCCCGGCAACGTCTGTAATTCCTTTGGCGACCACTTTGAAGTCCACCTTGCCTGGGCCGATCCAATTTGCTAGATCGCTGTAGGTTCTTTCATCTTTAACGCATTCTTTAATGAAGAACCTGAATGAGTCATTTCCTGCAAAGTCGGGTTCTTCATCTAAATCCGCCGACAGGCAAAATTGATTGGTTTTCTCCGGAAGGGAGAGGACGAAATCCGTTCCATCCGGCATGGCTGCAGAAAGCCATGCATTGGTGGTGACGGTCCAGCATTGTGGCTCTGAATCCTCACTATCCAGCATGAAGAGCTGAGAGGCACAAGCATCTGCACTGACCTTGACCCCCGTTAAAACCCCCAAACTCGGATCGAATTTGTCTACGGATAGCGTTCTGCTCCAATCGGTGGTCTTATTGCTGAATTCAGCACAATCGGGTGAGTATTCCAGAGCTGATGCCGAAAAGCCAAATATCAGCCATGCTAAAACCACCATTACTATTAACTTATCTCTCATCATCGATCGCCTCTTTTTCCAAGAGCCATCAGGGCTCGTTATACTATCAAATGGATTTTAATCATGAACTATAGATCTCTTAAGAGAATGTGGCAGAGATACTCCTTTTGAAGGATGGTCTGCCGAGAGGAGACTCTCCTCAGGGATGAGACAGTGCCCTCTGGCTGTTCCGTACATCGAGGATCACGCACCAGTCTGGAACATTCTGTGATTATTATATAACATTGTATCGCACTTAGGCCCCTGATTTTGCATAAGATAAGATGAGCGAAATAAAAGAACAGGTAATATTGGCAAATTGATTAAATTCGTACTCATGATATACTTATATTGAGACTATTGAGATTTAAACTAATACTAAAATCAAAACAGTATTTCTAATCAGTATCAAACATTTCGGTTACTTAGCACGGGATGGCAGCGTTCGTTCCTATGCATCACAGCTCGGGGCAGTTTTGATATCTCCTATCATATATGTTCAAGGCCCAAAGGCGATCCTTAAATGCAGTTAATGAAAAATTATTATAGATCATTGAACGCTCAACCTGGGCCTGCCAGAGCAGTATCTATCCCCCAGAATGGGCTGGGCTGCAAATTCATGAAGGCATAGAATTGAGATGGATGACAGCTACCAGCAATAGCTTTGCCCTGGATGATTCTCTTTTCTGCCCAGGAGAAGGGGGAGAAGGAGACGCTCTAAAGCTCCAGCTCCCCCAACCCAATCTCCAGGCCCACCACCGGCTGCTCCAGTCCGAAGTTGCGCAAGAGCACGGGGTGTAGCTCACCAAAGCAGCCTATCCTCTCACCCCCGGCGAAGAGGTCTCCTCCCCTGCCCGGCATGAATGCCCCATCCTCAGTGGGGGCGATCTTTACCCTCGCCTTCAGATCCATCTCCCTCAAGACGGCATCCACCACTGATCTGATCTCAGAGAAATTCGCCCTGCTGTCAATGGATGCTGCTGCCAGATGTATTCTGGTCTTCTTCTCCAGCACTACATCCCCGGCGGCGAATATCCTCTGGGGGAGGGGATGATGCTGATTGAGGGCGAAGATCTCCAGAAGGGAGCTGAGAAGGGAGGTGCGGAGGATGGTATGCAGCTCGCTTATGGGATGAAGAACCCGTACAGCGCCCGCCACCTCCGGAGCATTGGGCCGGCGCATCCACTGGAAGTGCGCCTTCTCATTGGTCAGGGTGAAGGGCATGGTCTCCAGATACCCCAGGCCCGCCATTATCTCCCGTATCTCTCCCTTGAGCCACTCAGAGGGATGAGCTCGGCCCACAGTCACCGTCTGGGGAAGGCGAGCTATCAGATTGTCATAGCCATATGCAATAGCTGCATCCTCGAAGATATCCCAGGAGTGCATAATGTCCGCCCGATAGGCTGGAACCTGCACCAGTACCATCTCATCCCCTCCCTCCCCGCCGGCAGTGCTGGCTCCAAATCGCATCCTCTGCAGGCATTCGGCCAGCTCTGCGCCCGTCAGCTCGAATCCTATCAGCCGGTTGGCCTCCTCCGCTCGCACCCTCCAAAGGGCGGGAGAGAGGTCAGGGCTGATATGATCGCCCCCCTCCCCCTTGATCAGAACCCCCTCGATCCTCCCTCCCCTCTCCGCCAGGGAGGTGACAACGATGTTCAGGGCCTTGTAGACCATGGGATCGGTCCCGGTGACATCGATGAAGAGGTCTTCAGTCTCCTCGGTGACAGAGGTCAGCTCGCCATTGATGATCGGCGGGAAGGAGAGAACCTGATCATCGGCATCCACAATCAGGGGATAGACCGGGCAGTCCTTCAGGATATGGCCGTACTCCCTCCCCTTGGGATGCAGCTGCAAGATCTCCTCCATGCTCATCTCCTCGCTGAAATCCAGGGGGATGAACCTTCGCTGCGGGCTCTCCCCGAAGTAGCGGAAGGGGGGCCTGACCCTCGATATATCGTGCACCCCTATGGCCACCTTCCTCCGGTTCCTGCCCAGACCCCAGTGCAGGTCTTCTTGAAGCCCCATCAGTGACTCGATGGCCTCATTGGTGAACTCCAGCCCGCGGACAACAGCGCAGCCGATGAGAGGGCGCACCGGCTTGACCGACTCCTCCACCTGCAGGGTCACAGAGCCCGGGGAGACATTGTAGCTGACCAGCCCGGTCTTGATCCCCAAAAAGCCCTGCATCGCTCTGGCCACCCCCTCCGGGCTGTAGAGGTCGGGGCGGTCGGGGAAGAACTCCACATCCACATAATCCTCCTCCTCCCTCTTTCCTATGTCTGCACCCATCATGGCCAGCCTGCTCATGATCATCTCCCGGGAGGCGCCAATCAGCCCCTCCATATCCTGATAATAAAGCCTGACAACGGGCATAATACACACCTCACAATTTTATGGATACAGGCGTCCGGCGCAGCCATTCGATATCTGACTGATACAGCAGCCTCAGGTCCTTCAGCCCCAGCCTGAGCATCGCCACCCGGGAGACGCCCAGCCCCCAGGCCAAGACGGGATGATCGATGCCGAAGGGGCTGGTGACCTCCTTTCTGAACACCCCTGCCCCGCCCAGCTCCACCCACCCCAGCCCCTCGATGTAGACCTCGGGCTCTACAGAGGGCTCAGTGTAGGGGAAGTAGCCCGGGCGGAAGCGCACCTCAGAAAATCCCATCTTCCCGTAAAACTCCTTTAAGATGCCCAGGAGGTGAGAGAAGCTCACATCCTCGTCCATCACTATCCCCTCAAGCTGCTCGAACTCCGGGGTGTGGGTGGAGTCTATTGCCTCCCGCCGGTAGACCCGATCGATTCCGAAGGCCTTGACGGGCGGCCGGGGATGCTCTGCCAGGTACTTGATCGTCACCCCGGTGGTGTGGGTGCGCAATACCTCCTGCCGGGCCACCTCCGGGCTCCAGCAGCCGCCCCATCCGGTGGAGCCGATGCCTCCGCCGCATTCATGCATCTGCTTTATCCGGGAGTAATCGGGAATATCCCCCTGGCTTTCCAGATAGAAGGTGTCCTGCATCTCCCTGGCTGGATGGTCCTGGGGCTGGAATAGGGCATCGAAGTTCCAGAAGCTGGTCTGGACGATCGGACCCTTGATCTCCACAAAGCCCATCTCCAGCATGATCTCCCGCATGTTATCGATCAGCCGCTGGTAGGGATGCCTCTTTCCAGGAAAGATCCTGTCCGCAGGGAGGGAGACATCATAAGGGCGCGGGAAGAAAAGGGGGGTGGCCTCATCTCTCTCCCAATAAATGCGCTCATTCACCTCCCGCCATTGCCCTGTTTTTATCATATCTGCTGTTATATTGGAAATCGTACGATATGCAATGGCCTCTGAAGATAATGTTATGGGACCTATTTCGATAACTGCACTGCCAGTAATAGCTTCACCTGTTGATCCGCTGCCCTTTGCCCTTGACCGGCCCGAATCTGTGATCTGGTATTTCCAGGACTTCGTTGTATCTGATTTCACAAGCCCTCTGCTCTTTAAAGCAAGGCAGGCCTCCTCATCCAAGTCCCTGGCGCTCTTTGGACCGGAGAGCAGCTCTTTGAGCATCCTCTCATCTTCACCCTCCTTGGGCGTGCCAATGGGTCTGATCACCCCCCCTTCTATCGCTGCCCAGCCCTTCCTGCGCAGCCAGCCCAGGCCGATCTTGAGGGCGGGGTCCTTAAGCTCGGAGATGGCCTTTCCAGTGCCCAGGGACAAGAGGAGCCTTCTCTCCGGCAGCCCCTCCCGGGCGTAACTGGTACCCTCAGTGGTCAGGGAGATGCTCTCATCCACTGACTTATGCACCTGGATAAACTCCTGCTCCGCCAGGGTGTCGGCTGCCGCTCGAGCAGTCTCAACCTTCATATTCAATCTTTGGGCTATGCTCTGTGGATCTGAAAGTCCTTCTGATATCGCTTTCAGCACTAAGAACTCATTTTCCGATAAATCTGATGGCATGGTATCATCCCGGATTTGGTTGATTTTCAGGGCAACTGCCAGTTGCCCTCAAAAGAAAGAAGAGACTGGGTGGCCGAACATCCTCAAAGCTGGCCCCGGCTGCCTTGAGAGCAGGGTTGGGGGCGGGGTTTTATGATTGAGGTTTTTGGTCTGTCGGGCATTCTGAGGCACATTTTTTTCCTTGGATTGATGATTTATAAACCTGTCGAACAGGATCTTTTCAGAGGAAGGGAAAATGAAGGGGGTGGCCGGGGGATGAAGATGATTCAATTATACCGAATAGTTCCTATGAGGAGATAGATATCAGGGAGACAGTTCCTGGATTTCATTAGGATCAGCGTTAAGTATTTCTACAATTGACGGATTCTCATTATCCCAATGCAAAAGAGGTCCGAAATCTGTGAACTGGCATTCAATGACCGCAGAAGAGGTCTTATCCAAGCTGGATTCCAACCACGAGGGCTTAAGCTCAAAGCAGGCTAAAGAGAGGCTCTCCCAGCAGGGCCCCAATCAGCTCGCAAGCCCCACCAAACCCTCGCCATTGAGGATATTCATAGGCAAGTTCAAGGATTATATGGTCTTGGTCTTGATCTTTGCCGCCATCATCTCTTTTATCGCCGGCGAGACCACCAACGCTTATGTCATTTTAGGGATCGTAGTTCTTGTCGCCATCATCGGCTTCGTCCAGGAGTACAAAGCAGAGAAGGCCATGGAAGCTCTGAGGGAGATGGTGGCCCCGGAGGCGGATGTGATCAGGGATGGCAGGCTGAGCACCATCCCGGCTGCTGAGCTGGTCTTTGGAGATGTGATCTTCCTGGAGGCGGGGGATAAGGTGCCCGCTGACGGCCGCATCCTGGAAGAGAGCTCCCTTCAGGTCATTGAGTCCTCTTTGACTGGAGAGTCCCAGGCGGTGGAGAAGATGGCCCTTCCCCTGCCCGAGAGGCTGGCCCTGGCAGACAGGAAGAACATGGTCTTCATGGGAACCATCATCTCTCAGGGCAACTGCCGGGCAGTGGTCACCGCCACCGGCCGGGGTACAGAGCTGGGGATGATCTCCGGCCTGATGAAGCAGGAACAGGCCGAGCCCCCTCTCAAGATCAAGCTCCAGCAACTGGCGAAGAGGCAGGCCATCCTGGTGCTGGTGATATCGGCTGTAGTCTTCATCCTCATGTTCAGCCGGGGATTGCCGGTCGTCGATGCCCTCATCGCCTCCATCGCCCTGGCGGTAGCCGGAATCCCTGAGGCCCTTCCCTTCATCGTCACCCTGGCCCTGGCCTTTGGAACCCAGGCCATGGCCAAGAAGAATGCCATCATCAGAAGGCTTCCTGAGGTGGAAACCCTGGGCTCGACCACTGTTATATGCACCGATAAGACCGGCACCCTGACCACAGGAGAGATGACACTGCGTGAGATCCGCACCTACAGGAAGATCGATGTCACGGGAGCGGGATATGATCCCTCCGGTCAGTTCATCTCCAATGGCTTGAGGCTCGACCCGGCAGAGAGAGATTTGGCGAGGATCCTCAAGATAGGGGTGCATGCCAACAACTCGGCCATGGAGAAGGGCAATGGCGGCTGGCGGGTGGTTGGTGACCCCACTGAGGGGGCGCTGATTGTGGCCGCAAAGAAGGCAGGGATTCTCGATAGGATAAAGGAGAGCAACAATAGATTGGTTGAGTTTCCCTTCGATTCAGAAAGGATGCGGATGACAACAGTCGATGAGGCAGGAGGAGAGGGCTATACTGTATCCATGAAAGGCGCTCCTGAGGTGGTCTTGAGCCATTGCACAAAGATCATGGGCCCCAATGGGACCAGGCCCATCTCAGACCAGGATAAAAGGTCGATCCTGGCGGAGGCAGATCAGATGGCAGAGAATGCTCTCCGGGTTTTGGCCCTCGCCTGGAAGCCCATATCGATCAATGATCTCGCAAAAGCAGATAGCATCGACTCGATGGAGTCCGGGCTGATCTTCGCCGGCCTCACCGGCATGATGGATCCGCCAAGAAAGGAGGTTCCGGAGGCGATAAGGATCAGCAAGATGGCGGGCATCAGGACGGTCATGATCACTGGAGACCACCGCCTGACTGCCCGGGCCATTGGCGAGGAGCTGGGGATAGGCAACGGAGAGGTGATCGAGGGAGCGGAGCTGGACCGGATGAGCGCAGAGGATCTGTGTGAGCATATAGATGAGGTATCTGTATTTGCCCGGGTGACAGCAGAGCACAAGGTTCGCATAGTGGAGGCCCTGAAGGCGAAAGGCCATATCGTGGCCATGACCGGGGACGGGGTAAACGATGCCCCTGCACTGACTGCAGCCGATATCGGCGTGGCCATGGGCAGAACGGGCACCGAGGTCACCAAGGAGGCCTCAGATATGGTGATCGCTGATGATAACTTCGCCACCATCGTCAGCGCTATTGAGGAGGGGAGAAGGATCTTTGACAATATTCGCAAAGGCACCTCCTATCTCCTCTCAGTCAGCTTTGCTGAGCTGGCCACCATCTTCTTCGCCCTCGCCCTGGGATTCCCTCTGCCCCTTCTCGCCGCCCAGATCCTGTGGATCAATGTGGTGGCAGAGGAGTTTCCCGCCATCGGCCTGGCTCTGGAGCCCTCCCACTCCGATATCATGAAAAGAAAGCCCCGCGATCCCAGGGAATCCATGCCCTCCCGCACACTGATGATCTACACTCTGGGAATCGCTGCTGCCATTGTGGCTGGAACTTTGGGGATGTATATCGCGACTCTGCAATCGAATGCCGATGTGAGCTATGCCCGGACGGTGGCCTTCGTGGGCCTGGGCTTTTTCACAGTCTACAATGCCTACAGCAGCCGCTCTCTGCAGGAGTCCGTCTTCAGCATGAATCCCTGGGGGAACAAGACACTGCTCCTGGGAATCGGGCTCTCGGTTCTGGCCATACTGGCGGTGGTCTATATCCCATTCATGCAGTTCATATTCGAGACCCGCCCGCTTACAATAGAGAGCTGGGCCCTTATCCTGGCAACAGGACTGCTGGTGCTCCTGGCAGCAGAGATCATGAAAAAGCTACTATCCAGATGGAGATGAATGCTCTTCTGGTGGGTCAATTCGGCAGTACCGAAATCCTTATATCTCGGCAATTGCCGTATAGAGCTAGAGGCAAAGGTCGAATCCCATTTCTTTCCCGCCTGAACGGCTGACTTTTGCCCCCCCTCCCACTTATCTCCCTGGCCATCAGTTCTCCTCTAAAAATCATCCAGCCTTCTTTGTGCAGGAGCTCTGAGAAGAGATGCCCTCCCGATCCACAAGCTGGCCGGGGTGCGCAGGCGTCTGAGCAGCTCTTCCCGGGCGGGGGGTAGGGAGTCGAAGCGCTGCGGCGAAGAGCCCATCGCCTCTCGTGCCACCTCCCGCACCACCCACACCCCTAGAGGAGCCCAGTAATCCTCTGAGATCTCCCTTACCACCAGGATCCCAGCCTGCCGGCCCCAACGCTGGAGATGCTCCAGCACCGCCAGCCGGGCGGCATAGTATCCGCCGGCCAGAGAGCTGTAAGCCCTCTTGGGGCGGGCGTCCTCCCCATCCCGGCCAATGAACCCCTCCTTCGCCCAGAGGGAATTGGGCCGCCAGATTTCGATCAGCTCGAAGCTGAAGGGACGGGGAAGGAGGAGGACCTCGAAGTGGTTTCCCAGCTCCTCCCCGGAGAACAAATAGAACTCCCGGACCTCAGGAAGATCAAGAACAGCATCCTTGAGATTCCGGCCGATCATCTCGTCAGATGCTGTTATGGACCAGCGGGTGGGCACGACCTTTCTCCTCTTGCCCAGCAGGCCTAAAGAGAGGAGGCGGGAGAGGTGATCTATGCCTATGCCTGCAGAGTAAAGCTCGGCTGCTGCCACATGTGCTGACACATCCCGATCCAGAACCATCTGGTCCACCTTGCGAGGGATCAGGGGGTTGGTGGTGATCTCCATCCCATCCAGCTCCCCCCAGGGGCCGGTGGGGGAGAGGATGCCATCGAACTTCAGGCCCGCCCGGGGTGGTTTGATGAAGGAGACCTCCGTTCCCACCGGGGCAGAGGACATGGCGATCTGCTGGCAGGCCTCCAGAAGCCTTCCCGGCGAGCTGGCATCAGTGACCCTGATCTTCGTCTCAGAGCGGACCATGCCCATGCGGGCAGAGATGATCTGTTCCATGTCCATCCCCAGGCGAACACTCTCCTCGGCCTGAGCCGATGGGAGGACGGGCCCCGCTCTGACCAGGGGGTAGCCGGACCGGCCCACGAAGAGCTCAGGGGGGGTGAATCCCTCCATGCGGCAGCCTATCTTGGGAATGGATGCCAGCTCCTCCAGCCGCTGGGCTATAGGGCAGACTGGAAGGCCGCACTCTCCCCGGCCCTTACAGGTGATGCAGCTCATGATCCTTGGGCAAGGCCCTTATAGGATATATCCACTACCATTTTTCGATGAACGAGAGGTTGATTCCGGCCATCGCCCAGGACTGGCGGACAGGAGAGGTGCTGATGCTGGCCTACATGAACGATGAGGCTCTGGCCAGAACCCGTGAGACCGGCAGGGCTCATTACTGGTCCAGATCGAGAGATAAGCTCTGGCTGAAGGGGGAGTCCTCGGGGCACTTTCAACTGGTGCGGGAGATAAGGGTGGACTGCGATGAAGATGCCATACTTCTCCTGATCGAGCAGGAGGGGGGAGCCTGCCACACCGGTTATAGATCCTGTTTCTATCGCACCATTGACGGCCAGGTGGTGGGGGAGAAGGTCTTCGATCCTCAGGATGTCTATTGAGGACAATCTCTGTTGAGGATTGGCGAGGATGACTGCTGCCCGGATAGAGAAGGAGAAATGCGTCTCCGAGACCGGCCCCGGTGTAGAGCGATCGTATCCCCTCTACCGCAGCCCTCTGGTCTGGGCTGAGGCCGGGCTGGTGGAGGGGAGGGTGAAGATCAGGGTTGGGGGACCTCTTGCCTCTCTGCCAGCGATCAGATCCAGCATGGGGCTGTTCGACGGCCAGTTGGCGGTGCGGGCGGATAGCGAGCAGCTCTCCCTCTCCACCTGGATTCCTCCCCTGCCCAGCCCGGCCTTCGACCGGCTGGCGAAGAGCCGCATCCGATCCCTCCTCGGCCTGCGCACTCCAGATCAGGTGACGATCTCCATCACTGAGGAGTGCCCCAACTGCTGCTCCCACTGCGCTCTGCCCGACTCCGGAAACCGGCTGCGCCTCCCCCCAGAGGTCGTCCGCGATCTGATCGGCCAGCTTCTGGATATGGGAACCACCCTGGTGATATTCGATGGGGGTGAGCCAACCCTCTACCGGGAGCTCCCGGAGCTGGTCAGATATGTGGACCACAGGGCAATCTCCACCCTATTCACCTCGGGGGCGGGCTTCAGCCCCTCATTGGCCAGAAGGCTGAAAGAGGCTGGCCTGTATGCAGTCAACATCAGCCTGGACAGCCCTCTGGAAGAGGAGCACGATGCTATGCGGGGGAGGGAGGGGGTATTCTCCGAGGCGGTGCAGGCGGCGAGGTATGCCCTCCAGGCAGGGCTGTTGGTGGACCTTTATGTGGTAATTCGCCGGGAGAACCTCCCCCATCTGCAGGGATTCCATCAACTGGCCAGAGCTCTGGGGGTGCACGAGCTGACCCTCTTCGAGGTGGTATCCACCGGACGCTGGTCCAGTCGCGAGGGGCTGGCTTTGAATGATGCTGAGCACGTCCGCCTGGCAGAGTTCGTCTCCAGCAGTGGAGGTCCCAGGATCTTCTCCGTTCCCGATGCCTATCGCCGCTTTGGCTGCTTTGCTGCCAGAAGCTGGATGCATGTAACACCGGCGGGAGAGGTCTATCCCTGCTCCTGTTTTCCACAGTCCTGGGGCAACATATTGAACGAACCAGTGAGGAAAATATGGCAGCGTATGGGACGGTTTCCTCATAAAGGGAGGAAAATATGCCCTATGAGGAAATAAATGGATTTTTTTCAATCCAGCATGATTTTTTCACTCCAGAAAGGGATTTTAAACCCGGTTTTAATTAAACAGAATTTTTATAGGCCTGCTGCAATCAATAGATCTATATAGGGCATTAATCGTGAACAATATTGATCTAACCATGGATTTGACAACTGTCCAAAGGGATATACTAACAGCATTGATCAACATCTATCGTGTTGAGGGAAGAGCAGTTAAAGGCGAGGAGATCGCCCGGCTGATAGACCGCAATCCCGGCACCATTCGAAATCAGATGCAATCCCTGAAAGCCCTCAATTTGGTGGAGGGAGTGCCCGGCCCCAAGGGGGGCTACAGGGCCACAGGATCTGCCTATGATGCTCTCAATATCGAGGCGACAGGGGATGTGGTGACTGTCCCGGTCCTCAGGAATGGCGTTCTCATGGAGGGGACCACAGCCAGCGAGATCATATTCAATAAGGTGATGCATACCCATCAGTGCGATGGCGTGATCCGTATCATCGGCAATATCAGGGATTTCAATGTGGGCGACGAGGTGGAGGTGGGACCGACCCCGGTGAACAAGCTCTACATCCGGGGCAGCGTCCGGGGTAGGGATGACACCATGAGCCGGCTGATCATCCATGTGGATGCGATGATATCCGTGCCCAAGATGGCCATCAAGAAGGTCGCCCGTCGCGCTGTGCGCATCCCTCCTGCTGCTTCCATGCAGGAGGCAGCGCGCATTCTGGTGCACAATGGGGTTCAAGAGGCCCTGGTGGAGGACAGCTCCCCGGGGATGGTCAATCAGACGGACATCGTCCGGGCGATAGCGGATGGAAAGGGAGATCAGGAGGCGAGGGCGTTCATGAACCGGGGATTTTTGACCATCGACTCCGAGGAGACCACATTCGAGGCGATAAAGATGCTGGGGAGAACAGGCGCCAGCCAGTTGGTGGTCTCAGAGGACGGCGTCCTCTGGGGTTTCGTCTCGCCCGCCGACCTGATAAAGAGCCTCACCCCGGCCTGATCTCAGTTCCTGTGTGCCCCCCCAGGGCACCCTTTTTTAGGTTTTCGATGCTGCTGCCCAGGACGATCGAGGTGGGGATTGCGCTTCGCTCGATGATCTTGGCCGCCAGGGGATCGACGGGGGAGCGAGAGCCGGCCTTCATCTCCGTCTGGGCGGCCATTCGTGATAGCTCTCTGTGGGTCATACAGCCGATCCGCTGCGCTTTGGGATCCCTCTCCGGATCAGCGGTATAGACGCCGTCCACTGAGGTGGCGATGATGAGCCTGTCTGCCCGCACATACTCTGCCAGCAGGGCAGCAACGGCATCTGTGGTCTGGCCTGGGGCCACCCCTCCCATCACCACCACCCTGCCCGGACTGGCCAGGCGGACGGCCTGGGCATAGGAGGAGGGGACCTCCTGTGGGGCGGCGGAGCCAAGGGCAGCGACCAGGAGGGAGGAGTTGAGCTTCGCCGATCTAGTCATGCTTACTTTGATCTGATTTCAGTACCTTGATGGCCTCCCATTGCACCCCTTTTTAGGTTTTCTAATTCCCTGCCATTTACTACTGCAGTAGGAATGGAGCTCCTCTCTATAATCTTAGCAGCCAAAGGATCTATGGCCGATTTTGAACCAGCTTTCATCTCGGTCATCATGGCAATTTGCACCAACTTCTTTGGAGTCATATGATCATATTTCTTGGCTGACGGATCTACATTGGGATCAGCAGAGAAAACACCATCTACATTGGTTGCAATAACTAAACGATCCGCTTTTACCAATTCCGCCAGCAATGCTGAAACGGCATCGGTAGTTTGGCCTAGGGCGACACCGCCCATTACTACAACCTTTCCAGGTGCACTTGTTTGGGCAGCCTCGAAATAGTCTTCGGGAAGCATAGCAGCATCATCGCCTAGGGCTGCCATCAAAAGAATAGCGTTCACTTTAGAGATATTTATGCCTATCATGTCACAAAATGCCTCACTGACTTTTAGGTCACGGGCTTTCTCTATATATTTGCGAGCATATCTTCCACCTCCTACAACAACATATATTCGGTGTTCTTTGGCAAGTTCTTTAAGCTCATTAGCATACCTGAGGAGTCCGTCTCTATCTTGATCTGCCAGGAGGGAGCCGCCTAATGAATATACGATCTTCATGGGTGGTGCTAATTACGGGATCTAATAAAAAGCTTATCTGTGTTTGCAAGGGGTTTAATACTCTCGGTTTTCTGAGCTTCTTATCAGTCCAGTTGATCTATCTTCCTAAGATCGTTGATTTATCCAAATTCATAGTGCAAGGTTAGCTTGGATCTTACGCATGTTCATTAAATAAGGCTCCTCGCTGTTTCGTGTGGGTGGATTTAAGGGATTGCTGATCCTATAGCTTGGTCCTTATAATGTCATGGCTGCATGCACTTGGGATTATCATAAGATGTGTCGCTACCTACCGACTCTGCGCCGGGATTCATGCCTGATATTATCATGGTTGAGTCCGCCTACCGCTATCCTGAAGTTACCCACATGGAATAGCGAAGAGCCTTAAATAATATTGCCTCCTATTTCGAAGTTATCTCGAATAGCCAGATATTGATTCTGACACGCGCATTGATTCTCCATTTACAAAAATATCGATGGTACCATTTTGTGAAATACATACAACGGCTGTCTCGGGGCATTCCTTGCTAGTTCTGTACGCAGCAGCCTTCCTAGCACCACCTCTTATCGGAAATGATTCGTTCATATTTTTATTATTAATAATAACTGATGCATCAAGAACCATGCCATTTTTTGATACGAATACAGCTCCATCTAATTTTGCGATCTCCGAGATTGCTCCCAAATCAAAAGATTGTAATTTTTCTTTTTTAATTTGGATTTTTGGTTCTTCATGTCCAAGATCATTGGAATTATTTAGCCCCAGTACGAAGAGTCCTCCATACCCTCGAATGACCATTTCTCTCGAAATTTCAAGCGTCCTTTCCATCAAACCTTTATCAATATGAGGTGCAAAACTTATAATTTCCTTTAGCCCTATTGGTGTATCAAATTGCCATGAACCTTTCTTCTCTGATAACTCTGCAACAGCTTTCAACTCTCCCTCTAAATACACAGAAATCGATTTTCGTTTTCGGCGAAGAACCAATCCAATAGCTTTATTAATATCTGATGTAGCTTGTCGGAGGGCATCAATTTCTTTATTATTAGGCTTTCCACTGAGTTCTAGTTGTGATATCCCAAAAAGTTTACCTTCTCTATCAAATAAGAAGACAGCTTTAGTTTCCTGCAAAGCATCATAATAAGGTATCAGCTCTTCCAGCTTTTCGGAGCTTTCACACTTAATATTTTGAGGTGTTTCAAGCTTAATATCTGATCTGAATATGCCTTTGAGTTCCTCTTTATCGCCAACAATGATTGAACAACCCAATGATCGAGATTCAACTTTTATATTAGAAACTGCAAATAAATGCATTAGAAGCTCTGAAATTACTCTTTTCTTATTAATATCCTTCTCATCACCATGCAATAGGCGGATAAATTGCATAAGTCTGCTTTCTTCAACAATCCTATCCATTGGAAGCCCAATAGCGAGAGAATTAAGCCAATGGTCAAAAAATTTTTCCAAGAGTTCTATTTGACCAATATTATTCTGCATTTTATAAACTTTTTCATATCCAACTCGTATTGCATTAGCTTTATCTGGATTGGACAAGATAACTGGGACTATATTATCTTCCGCATCATCATGTATACTATCTAGTGGCTTTTGAGCAAGGCAATCTGGGCACTCGTTTGGATCATACATTATTAAATGATTTTCAGTAAATAGCGAAATAACGCTATATTCTTCATCCGCTAGCTTCACTTTATTATCGATGCTGCGATCAACTGCCACTATTATTCCAACGATTGTTGCTTTCTTTTCTTGAAGAGATGAAATCGATGATTTGAGGGTACGCCCTGTCATGAATATATCATCTACTAATACTACTCTGGTCAAACGACGCGCATGATCTTCAATCCCATTCCAAGTAATTTTACCTGCTGTCCGTCGGCCTGCCAAGCAGTCTATTTTTAACTCATTTGCAATATTATCTGCAAGGAGAATCCCGCCAATTGTACTTGATGCTAAAATTTCCGGTTCAATATCTACAAGCTTTTTAGCCATTTCCTTTGCAAATTCTCTGCAGGTATCTGGATTCATCATGCCAAGTCGTGCATTGATATACGTACTCGAATGCTTGCCACTCGAAAGTTTGAAGTGCCCATCTTCGTAATAGCATCCATCTTCTTTTAATGAATTCAGCAGATTTTTTTGGCTTGGTTTTAAGCTATATGCTTCCGATCCTCTAGGCCCTTTCACGATATCATCCTCAATCGACTCAATCTTGAGTGGTGTGGCAAATGTTTTTGATTCGAAATTTGTTCCATTGCTCCCAAAATTATACAATATTTTATTTATTCTTTTCGCTAATTCTGAAATAGTTTTGCGCGTTCTCTTTGAGCTAAGCTTTTCGCGCCTAAGATTTCTCCAATCTACATACTGATGGGCAGCTATAATTTGCGCTAACTCGTCCTTAATACGCAGGGACTCATCTTCAATTAAGGGCGTATTTACATAATATATTGGGAGTATTAGATCGTCTCTTTTGAGACGTTTTTCTCGATCTAGGAATCGTCTTAGTTCGTCACGGCAATTATCACTCTTAAAGAATCCTGGGGTAATTATAGGTATCAAGAGGGCGGTGCTATCAAGGGTATCTTCGATGCGCTTTTTCCAAAGTTCACCGTATTCTATATCTTTAATGTCATGAAATATAAGAAACTCATCTCCGCTCAGCAATTTCACTTCGCCTGTGAGAGCCTGGCAGAATTCTGTCAGATATCCTTTATCATGCTCATTTGCGAAGTGCTCGTAGCTCATAAACGCTAAAGGCTTGCGCTCACCCATGGATAGATTCCTACCTGATTATATGAAATTCAAGCCATAGTTCTTTAACCTTTTTGTTAGAAACATCTATTTAATATATTTTTAATACAGAATTTAGATATTTTCTTATTAGGTTTTTCTATAAATCTATATACAATAATTTATATAATTGTTTATATATGATTATTCAATAAAACAAAAAAATTATTTATTACAACGGGAGTGCAGAGGGTCACGAATACCCCGACCTTCAGGTCGGGGATGAAGTGAACCCTCGCCTCTTCTTTTCTGTTATCTAATTCAATAAACCGTTCCTTCTTTTAAAATGAGGCCT
>Ga0255343_1002303_pt1 | contig 22652 bp, 12 predicted proteins | sample wastewater_treat_4_FD_192413 | JGI IMG/M metagenome (GOLD analysis project Ga0255343, IMG submission 192413) | Wastewater microbial communities from Lulu Island WWTP, Vancouver, Canada - plant16 | ecosystem: Engineered > WWTP > Wastewater > Unclassified | place: Canada: Vancouver, British... | reverse complement strand
GATTGCTTCATAACTTCCTCTTCCTTCAAGGTATTCTTGCACTGCCGCTATGCGTTCTTCATCTGTTAGCTTACTTCCTCTTGACATAAAATAACCCCCTTACAGCTTTCACACGCTTTTGTTTTTTTGTGTGTCTACTTTAAGGGGATTATATCATTTCAGCGCTCAGGGGCAAATTTTTTACTTCGGTAAGCTTATTGTGCCTTTATCTCTGTGCTGCCCAGTCGGCGGAAATATTCCTCAGCATACTCGCGGTATTCGTTGCGGAACTGCTCGTCGTTCTCCTTTACATCGTGGAGATAAGCATGGAGATTGGTCTTTTCGTCTGTCTCGATAAGACAGCCTGCAATGTTGGAGCAATGGTCGGAAATACGCTCAAGATTGGTGAGAACATCTTGGAATATATATCCCAGCTCTACGGTGCATTCGTCGTTCTGGAGACGGCGGATGTGCCTGTTCTTGAGTTCTGTGCTCAGGTTGTCCACCACTTCCTCAAGAGGCTCTACCTTATGGGCGATGGCAAGGTCGTTCTGAACGTATGAGTCGAAAGCCTTGTTGATGTTCTCTTTGATAGCGTCGGTGATGACGATTATCTCGTTCACGCACTCCTCCGAGAACATTATGCCCTTGTCGTGCATCTCCTGTGCCGATTCCACAAGGTTTACGGCGTGGTCGGAGATACGCTCGAAGTTGCCCACACAGTGCATCATCTTGGAAACGCTTCGGCTGTCCTTGCCTGTTACACTGCTCTTGGATATCTTTATGAGATAGCTGTTTATCTTGTCCTCAAAACCGTCGATGATGTCCTCATTCTCGATGACTGCATCGCAGGTGTCGCCGTCATACTCAACAAGGAGCTTCAGCGCCATGTCGATGGTCTCTCTTGTGAGCTCTGCCATCTGTACAGTTGCGGTAAGGCAGGTATGAACTGCTACAGCAGGGGTCTTGAGCAGGATATCGTCCAGACCCGTAATGGTTTTCTTTGAATCCTTCTCCTTTTCTTCCTTGCCGTCCTTGACTATTATTCTCGCAAGCTTTACAAGCTGATTTGAGAACGGGAGGAGAAGAGCTGTCACGACCAGATTAAATACCGAATGAGCTACCGCTATTCCCAGATATCCTATTGTCCTGTGGAAGAACTCAAGGTCAAACACATACTGAAGTATCATTACAATGGGCAGAAGTATGAGCGTTCCGATCACCTTGATAGAAATGTGTATGCAGGCAACTCTTTTTGCGTCCTTGCTTACACCGATACTCGATATAAGTGCGGTCACACAGGTACCTATATTAAGACCCATGATTATCGGTATAGCCATACCGTAGGTAAGACCGCCCGTTGTGGAAAATGCCTGAAGGATACCTACAGAAGCTGCCGAGCTCTGGATTATACCTGTAAAACCTGCGCCCACGAGAACTCCCAGCAGAGGGTTGTTGAAAGCTGTCAGAAGGCTCTTGAACTTTTCGGATTCTGCAAGGGGAGATACCGACTCTGACATAAGAGTCATACCTGTCATTAATATTGCAAATCCGATGAGTATATTGCCGATATCCTTCTTTTTATGCTTTTTGCACACCATTATCATTATAACGCCGATCAGTGCCACGATAGGTGAGAAGGATGTGGGTTTAAGTATTCTTATGAACGGGTTGCTGCTCTCTACACCCACAAGACTGAGTATCCATGCTGTAAGAGTAGTTCCAATATCCGAACCGAAGCATACTCCCACCGTCTGTTCAAGTGACATTATGCCCGAATTGACAAGTCCTACCAGCATTACTGTCATAGCCGATGAGGACTGTATGGCAACAGTGACGCCAAGACCAAGAAGTATAGCTTTTATTCTGTTTTCGGTCATTTTTTTCAGGGCTATCTCCAGCTTACCTCCCGTAAGCTTTTCAAGTCCTGTTGACATTACCCTCATTCCGTAAAGGAAGAAGGCAAGTCCTCCTAAAAGTGTGAAGATGTTAAAAACAGAAAACTCTTCCATAATTCTCTCCTGTTTGTCATTTTTTATTATTTCCCTCAACTTTAATTATAGTCATAAAGTGCCGCAAGTCAATGATATTTCCCTTTCTTTAACGTGGATTTAACATTTCACAAAAACAGAAAAGCGCCCCCCGTTTATTTACGGGAGCGCCTTGAAATCGGCTTATTTTTTCTTTTTATTGTTGTTCTTTACGACCTTTTCAGCCTTTTCCTTGATCTCCTCGGCTTCTTCCTCGATAGCGTCGATAACGTCCTCGAGGTCAGCTTCATCGTCCTCGTCATCATCATCTGAATCTGCACCTGCCTTTGCAAGTTCCTTCTTGTTGTCTGACTTGAGAGCCTTGAGAAAAGCAATTGCGAAGTAGATCATAAATATGAGAGCTTCAATGATGAACAGGGGCTTGATAGCAGATTTTACTGCCTCACTGATGCCTGCTCCTACCGACTTTGTTGCGGGGATAAGGATGTTGTAAGCGTTTGCGAACTGAACGTTCTCATAGTAATCATCGGCAGTCTTCTCTGTAAGGTCAACGATATTTGCGACCTTCTCGCTGAGAGCCTTGATATCAGCCTCTACCTGTGCAACATTATCCTTGGAGCTGTTCTTGTTGTTCTTGAGAGCATCGCGTCTTGACTCATAGAACTTGATATCCTGCTTTGTCTGTGCAAGATTTGCTTCAACGCTTGTCTTCTGTCTGAACAGTGAATCGTACTGGTCGGAAGCAGTTGCGTACTGTGTATTGGTCGAATCTGTGCCGTTTCCGAAGATAAGGATGGAGTCCTTTTCGTACTGAGCGATGGAAGTCTCGAGAGCTGCAAGGCGCTCTGCGTATTCGTCCTTGTCGCGGTTGAGGTTCTCTATCCTGTAATCATAATATGCAAGGGCAGCGTCCTTGTTCTTGGTAACGTTGTTTACCGAGATATATGAAGATATTCTGTCGAGGTCGATGGAGCTTACAGTCTTTGCGTACTCGGAGAGGTCCTTGAAGCTGTAGCCTGTGATGCTTGAACGGAATGTGGTGTTGTCGTCTCTTGAAAGAGAATTGAGATAGCTTCTTACCTGTCGGAGCGAATCTCTGAACAGGTCTACCTGCTGAGCGTAGTCATAGTTTTCATAATCGGCAACATTTACAGCAGCACCGAGAGGCTCGTTATAGCCGTACTGCTCATAGAAGTAATCGCGGTAGTTCTCAAGCAGGTTATTGAGCACCTCAACGCCTGTCTTTCTGTCGAAGCCTGCCTCACCGAAGTCAAAATATACCGTGAACTGTGTGGGGTAATACTTTGTATCCAGCATAGCCTGTGCAGCTGAAAGGCTTCCGCTTGTAGCCTTGTCCATAACGCTGTTGTAGGCTGTCAGCTTGTCGTATGCATCATCGGGTATCTTATAATCGAAGGAGATATTTTTTCTTACGTCCTCTAACTTGTCAAGCTCTATACCAAGCTCTGTGAGAGTTCTTTCAATGATAACGGGATTTTTCATTGACTCGATCTCGAACTTGCGTCCGGCAGGGTCAAGTCCCTTTTCGATATTGGGATATGTAAAGCTTACAAGTGCTCTTGCGGGAGTCTTTACGGAGAAAGTTTTTACAGCCGAAACAACTACGCCGAGTATTCCTGCAATAACAGCAGCTGCGATCCATACAGCAAGATATTTTTTGAGCTGTCTGATAACAGATGAGACAGATATCAGCATCTCGCCCTTGCTGTCCTCCTGATTCTTTATCGTAACATTGAGGTTACGCTCTTCTTTTTTAGCCATTTTGACCTCCGATATCCTTTTTATTCTTTATTACGGCATAGCACGCCGTAATAATCATTATAACACTAAAAAAGCTCATCGTCAATAGGGAAAAACAAATTCCCGATATTTGCATAAAAAGCTGTTCTCAGCCCTTTTTCCCTTTAACAAAATACACCAACATAGTATAAAGCTCCGATAAACAGAGAATAGTGAAGAGTGAATAGTTATTGTGAGCGAAGCGAACACATTTACTCTTCTCTCTTCATTATTCACTTTTTCACTATTCATTCTTAGCAATTTTTCGTCTGATAATAAAACGGCGAAGCCGATTCCTAATGGCTAATGGCTAACGGCTAAGGGCTAAAGGCTCAAATCAAAAAGCCCCTCAGTGCTGTGAAACACTAAGGGGCTTTTGCTTATATACTATTATAATATATGACCCTTTGTTCTGATGACATTGACAACTCTGTCAACGCAGCTGCGGCATACGGACTCGTCCTTAGCCTCGACCATTACTCTTACAAGGGGCTCTGTACCGCTCTCGCGGACGAGTATTCTTCCCGTGTTGCCAAGCTCTGCGGCTACCTTGTCAACCTCTGCGCGTACATCGGAGTCAGCCTGAGCGGCTGCCTTGTCCTTGACCTTTACATTCTCAAGCACCTGAGGGTACACAACGAAAGGTGCAGCAAGCTCGCTGAGCTTCTTCTGGCGTGACATGATGACCTGCATCATCTTCAGGCTGGTGAGTATTCCGTCGCCTGTGGAAGCGTACTTCGAGAAGATGATATGACCCGACTGCTCGCCGCCGAGACAGCAGTCATGCTCCTTCATGTATTCGTAAACGTACTTGTCGCCAACAGCGGTCTTTGCATACTCTACGCCTATCTCGTCAAAGGCTCTGTACAGACCGAAATTGGACATTACTGTGGTAACGACGGTATTATTGATGAGCTTTCCGCGCTCCTTCATGTATCTTCCGTAGATATAGAGGATGTGGTCGCCTGTGATGACATTTCCCTTTTCATCAACGCAAAGGCAGCGGTCAGCGTCTCCGTCATAGGCGAAGCCTGCGTCCAGTCCCTTTTCCACAACGAACTTCTGGAGGTTCTCGATATGTGTGGAGCCTGCGTTGTTGTTGATATTTGTGCCCGAGGGCTCTGCATTTATAACATAGGTCTCGGCACCGAGAGCGTCAAATACCGACTTTGCAATGTTCCATGCCGCACCGTTAGCGCAGTCCAGACCTATCTTCATGCCTCTGAATGAATACATACCGAGAGAGATGAGGTATCCCACATAGCGGTTCCTGCCTGAGATATAGTCCACGCTCCTGCCTATCTTTTCGCCGTGAGCAAAGGGTATCTCGCTCCAGTCCTGACCGAAGGCATTGAGCTTTCCGTCCAGATAAGCCTCAACAAGGTCGATGACCTCGTCTTCCATCTTTTCGCCCTGACCGTTTATGAGCTTGATGCCGTTATCGTAATATGGGTTATGGCTGGCGGATATCATTATTCCGCAGTCAAAGCTGTCAACTCTTGAAATATAAGCTACCGAGGGCGTGGTAGTGACATGGAGGAGGTATGCGTCCGCGCCCGAAGCTGTGAGACCGCCTACGAGAGAGTATTCAAACATATAGCTTGAGAGGCGCGTATCCTTTCCGATAACTATGCGCGGAGCGCTGTCGTCGCCCTTTCTTCTTCTGAGCTCTCCGTAGTACCAGCCAAGAAATCTTCCCACCCTATAAGCGTGGTCGGCTGTGAGGTTCTCGTTAGCAGTGCCTCTGAAGCCGTCTGTACCAAAATACTTACCCACTGTTAATTATCTCCTTATATAAATGATATGATATATTAAGTCCTGTAAAGGCTCATAACATTTTAATTATAGCACTTTGCACCGAACTCGTCAACGGTTTTTAAAGAATATTCACAATAATAGTTGCCATATGACTGCAATGGTCGGCGCTTCTTTATATTATACGTTCAGGACAGCCGTATCTCTCACCCCATATGCAGAAAATTTTTCACGAAAAATAATCCTGTTTACGGTAGGTTTTTACTATTGCAAAAGGTAAAGATTTGTAGTATAATAGAGAATAGTATAAAATCGGGCATTATGCCTTTACGGCGCTGTCAAGCAGCCTGTGCCGTAACGGCGTCTTCCTTCGCCCGAACAAAGGAGGAACAGAATTGGCTAAGTCAACCGCTGCGGGCGCTGCAACAGCGAGCTCCCGCAAAAAGATCGGCAGTAAGAAACCTGCTGTAACTGCCGCAGACATCATAGCCGAGAAGAGAGGGAAAAAGATCAGACCGCTTTTTTATGTAGCATCCTTCCTGATACCCTTCCTGCTCACGCTGATAGCATATATCGGCTTTGGCGTCTATCCATTCGGCGAGCGCTCTGTGCTCACCCTCGACCTCAATGGTCAGTATATCTACTACTTTGAAGCACTCAGAAGAGACTTCTGGGGCGACGGAAGTGCCTTCTACAGCTGGAGCCGTAACCTTTCGGGCGGATTCATGGGTATCATAGGCTACTACCTCGCAAGCCCCTTCACACTGATAATCATGGTGCTGCCGAGAAAAATGATACTCGAGAGCATGATGATAATGCAGATGACAAAGGTGGGTGCCGCAGGTCTTACCTTCAGCATCTACGCACAGAAGTCCAAGGGTCTCAAGCCCCTTCAGTCCATTGCATTCTCAACTATGTACGCCATGATGGCTTATGTGGTGATACAGCTCATCGACCCCATGTGGGTGGACGGACCTGTATTCCTGCCGCTGATAATCCTCGGCGTTGAATATCTGGTGGACGACGGACGAAAGCTGAATTACATCATACCTACGGCTATGATGTTCGTTGCGAACTTCTATATCGGCTTTATGATAGCCATATTCATCGCACTTTACTTTGTTTACTATGTGTTCTTCGGGACCAACCGCAAGTTCAAGGGCATAGAGGACTACGGCAAGACCTTCGGCACTATGGTGTTGTCAACAGTGATAGTCCTGTTCTGCAGCTGCTTCATGATACTGCCCGTGTACAATGCTCTGGCGCTGGGTAAGTTCGACTTCTCAGTACCCGATTACAGCTACAAGGCAATGTTCAATCCCCTTGAGCTGGTACCCTGTCTGCTTCCCAACCAGTACTACTCTGTAAACGTGGACGAGGGTACGCGCTTCTACGGACGCCCCGAGATCTACTGCGGCGTTCTCACATTCGTGCTCATCCCCCTGTTCTTCATGAACAAGAAGATAAAGCGCAACAAGAAGGTCGGCTACGGACTTATGACATTTGCCCTCCTCTTCAGTATGTATGTAAAGCCCATCAACATGCTGTGGCACGGCGGTCAGGACCCTAACTGGCTCCCTTACAGATACTCATTCCTTCTCTCATTCGTGCTGGTATCCATGGCGGCAGAGACATTCTCAAAGCTGGACGGCTACAAGATGACTCCTCTGAGCGCAGGCATATCCGCTGTTACCGTAGGCGGTCTTACCGCCGCATTCTGCGGAATGATGAAGAAGTTCAACTACAACGAGGAAAAGTACAAGTATGTTGCCATCACCCCCTATAAGGCAAAGCTTGATACCCTCGATACTACCGAGCAGCTCTGGCTTGGAACCATCGCCTTCGGTCTCATACTGGGCGCTATCTACCTCATCGGTGTGTATATGTACAGCCACACCAAGACCAAAAAGGCAAGAAATGCCATAACAATAGTAATGGCTTGCCTCATCTTCTTCGAGACAGGCTATAACTGCTTCGACTCCTTCAGAAAGATATTCAAGGAAGTCGGCAACTCAGGCAAGTCCACCTACACCGAGATCATCTCTGCTCCCGATGTGGTAAAGAAGCTTGAGGAATACGACGGCGGCTTCTACCGCGCTGAAAAGACCTTCGACAGAATGGTAAACGATCCCCTTGCATACAACCTCAGGGGTATCTCTCACTCCAGCTCGGTCATGAACGCAAGAGCTATCACATTCATCGAGACTATGGGCTACTTCACACAGAGCTTTGAGTCCAAGTACCGCGGAAGCAACCCTGTTGCAGACTCTATCCTCGGTATCAAGTACGTTCTCGATGATCCCGCAAGAACAAACATCAGCAACAATCTCCTTGACGTCTCCTACATCAAGCGCTTCGAGGCAGACTATACAAGGGACAAGGACGTTCAGGGACATATCGATGTTTATGAGAACCCCAACGCTCTCAACATCGGCTACATGGCTGACGACGACATCATGGAGCTCTCGGGTCTCGGCAACGATAACCCCTTCAACAGCCTGAACAACTTCCTCAGCGCTATGACGGGCAATACCCCCAGCTTCCAGACAAATCCCATAGTGCCCAAGCAGTACTATGTTCCCCTTGACTACACCGTAAACTACGACGACTCAAAGGTTTATCTCCACGATTACTTCAACGACCCCGACGGCGACGGAAACGGCACTATGCACGACTGCTACGAGGCTTTCGCAGGCGTTAACGACGCTGTTGTAAACGTTGACGTAACTGTTCCCAAGGACGGCAACATCTATATGCACCTCGGCTCCGAAATGAGACGTCAGTGCAACGTATGGGTAGCTGTCAAGGGCGAGGACGGAGTTTACAGAGGTCAGACCACAGGCACCGAAGCTTATGACGGCTACGGTCAGTACTTCACCACAAACTCCTCACCTATCGTAAGAATGGGTCCCTTCAATGCAGGCGACGAGGTAGAGATAAGACTCACTATCCCGCCCACAGGTCCCAACAACAACTACACAGGTCAGAACGAGTACATCATGGTGAGAAAGAATGCAGGCTTCAACTTCTACTACCTCGACGAGGAAGCATTCACAGAGGACATCACCAAGCTCAAGGCTAACCAGTGGGAGATCGATATGGACAAGACCAACGACCGTCACCTCGTAGGCGAGATCGACGCTCAGGACGGTCAGGTAATGGTAACCACCATCCCCTATGAGCCAGGCTGGAAGATACAGATCGACGGCAAGACCATCGAAAACCTCGTTGTTGAGGAAACTACCGACTCAGGCGCCAAGGCGCTCAGAAACAAGCAGGGCGTTGAGGGTCAGGTGGTAGTGCTCGGAACTCTCATAGGCATACGCCTCCCCGCAGGTCACCACACTGTTTCCATGAAGTATACTCCTCCCGGATTCAATATGGGAGTAGTTACACTTATTCTCGGCATCATCGCTCTGGTACTGTTCTACAGATACGACAAGAAGCACAACAAGGTCCTTATCGCAAGAAAGAAGAGGAATGAGCTTTTCAAGAACAAGACCGTTGATGAGATAGTTGCCGAGCTCAACAAGGAAGCTGAGACTTCAAAGAGCAAGAGCAAGAAGAAGAAAAAGCCCAAGCCCGAAAAGGCTGAGGGCAGCTCCGAGGACACCGAGGAAAAGACCGAAGCCGCTGAGACCGAGGCAAATGCCGAGGAGAAGCCTGACGAAAAGTCCAAGAAAAAGGCAAAGGCTTCGCTGGTAGTTGCGGTCCCCGAGTCCGATAAGGAAGAAGCCGAGGAAGCCGTTAATGACGCCGAAAGGTTCATCAGAAACGCCGACGCTTCCCTGAAAGAGGGCATAACCGAGGTGGCAGATGAGGCTGAGGAAACTGCCGAGGAAGCCGCTGAAGAACTCGCAGAAAAAGCCGAGGACATAAAGGACGAGGCTGAGGATATCGCCGAGGAGGTCTCCGAGGCGGCAGAAGATGCTGCTGAAAAGGCTGAGGGCACCGTACACCATGCGGCTCCCAAGAAAAACGGCGGCAAAAACAAGAAGAAAAAGAAGTAATACCACTTCATACCAAAACAAAAAGCCATAAGGAAGAATACCTTCCTTATGGCTTTTTTATATCGTTGAACTGTGCCCGCTCTCATCATCACCAGTATGTGAATATGGCTCCTGCTATTGGAGAGAGCACTATCATTATCAGCGAAAAGCTCAGGGACTCCACTGAGGTGAGAGTCGCCCTCTGCTCCGAGGGGAACAGCTTCTGGAGCTTCGCATTTGTCCGTACCTGCAAAGCATCATCGCCCACTGCGGCTGCAAATCCGCCAAGTGCCATGATGATATAGCTTGCGGAGTGCTCGGCAAGGAGCCCCGTCAGCACAAGAGCAGCAGTAACGGCAAACACCGTTCTGTATCGCGCTTTCGGAAATCGGAGTATCAGCCGCGAGCCTACGATGCCGCCTGTCTCCATGAACAGCAGCGCAAGCCCGAGCCCGCCGCGCGGGATGCCTCTCTCGGGAAGCTTTGCCTGCAAAAAGAACAGAAGCAGTATATCCAGCGCCCCGATAAGGGAATTGCAGAGCATGAGTCCCATAGCCCTGCCTGCGCTCCTCAGAAATGAGAAGCTCTCCGTAAAGCAGCACTTTATCCTCGTAAGAGTACTGTGGTCGTTGGCGCCTTTCTGTCCGCCGATCTCCGTCAGTGTCGACAGCACAATGAGCTGCACCGCACAGCAGATAAGGTTGGTGGAGTAGGCGAACCTGTAGCCTATTGTCAGGGCAAGTCCTGCAAAAAGCGTGGATATGCCGCTGCACACTCTGTATATCACCAGCTGATTTGACTCGAACCTCTCAAATCTGTCTTGTATCCCTGCCTTTTTCATGGAGTCGTAGGCGAGGGCATCGGCGGTGCCCGACGAGAAGTTATAGCACAGCGCCTGAAAGGCGATGGAAGCGCAGACCATGAACAGATCATTTGAGAATATCATGATCAGGCTGCCGAGAAAGTGCATGATACTGCTGACCATGAGCATCTTCTTCCTGCCGAAAACGTCAGCCATGACTCCCGAGGGAAGCTCAAATATTATACTTGTGATGTGGAATACCGTCTCGGCAATGCCGATCTCAACGAGGCTGAAGCCTCTGGCGGCAAGAAGCGCCACCCATGCCCCCGTAAGGGAAAGATTTCCCATAACGGATGACAGATACAGCCCTCTGAGCTGCTTTCTTATATTAAACATAAAAAAATCTCCTTTAACTGTAAATTACATCAGTTAAGGAGATAATGCGCGTATTTTCGCTTACTTTTACAGACCTTGAGAGCCTTTCACTTTACTCGGCTAAATCTGAAAAAGGGCGCACTATCCCCGTAAACGGGAAATAATAACCTTTTTTTCAGTTGTACGTTTCTGATTTTCCAAAACATACTTATTGCCTCTTTGTCAGTAAAATGTGATTTTCACCATTATACCACACCTGCTGAGATCTGTCAAGCGCCGCTGTCCTGCGCCATTTGCACAAAAGAAAGCCGCTGATTTGGCTAATATGCCTATGACATTTCATCCAAAAATGTGCTATAATAATTGTATAAGAATACAAAACGCAACGTGTAGCCCCTATCAGGACGTAAATCCGGTTGATAAAGGGCTGCACTCTTTTTTTACGGAGGTGCATGACCATGTATAACGCAGGTGACGCTGTTGTTTATTCATCATACGGTGTTTGTGTGATAACCGCCATCGAGGATCACGATTTCAGCGGCGAAAACGTGGAATACTACGTTCTTCGCCCCGTCAGTGACAACAAGAATAAATTTTATGTCCCCACCGACAACGAAGCCCTCAAAAGCCGCATGAGGAGCGTATGCTCCCGCAGCGAGGTGGAGGAGCTCATAAGCGGGATGCCGCAGGAGGATATGTTCTGGATCGAGGACGAGTCCCGTCGCAAGGAGGAGTACCGCAGGATCATCGACTCGGGCGACCGCCGAAAGATAATCGGGCTCATCAAGACCCTATACATCCACGGCGAGGAGCTGGCTGCCCAGCACAAGAAGCTCCGCTCATCCGATGAGAGGTTCCTGCACGAGGCTGAGAATATGCTCTATGACGAGTTCGCATATGCCCTCCAGCTCAACAAGGACGAGGTCCTCCCATACATCAGACAGCACATATGAGACAGGCTCCGAATTGTGAACAGAACAATTCGGAGTTAATTTTTTTGCCCTAAAGCAAAACTGTTTTGACTTGCGACGTGAAATCTTATATATAAATAATATAATTGAAATATTCGGGTTTTGTTTGTTGAATTTCTTATAGACATTTATACTAAATTCAAAACCGATATTTCTATGCAACTATTGTTGCATTTTGCACAAATCCTATTGACATTATTCTACGTTTGTGCTAAACTTTAGTTGTAAAAAAAGAGAGGGATTTACTGCACTGGATCCCGAGAAAAAACAACACTAATATTAGGGAGGAATATTGTATGTTCACAAATTCTAAAAATGTGAAGCGCGTGATCAGCATATCAGCTGCGGCTATGTGTCTGTTCTCATCGCTCCGCATCGCTCCGATCGGTGATATCGCCGACGCAGCAGGTACAACCATGACAGCCTTTGAGATCACAGAGAATATGAAGATAGGCTGGAACCTCGGCAACACTCTGGACGCTAAGGTCTCAAAGCCCGATCCCAACAATCCCAAACGTTCTATCGATCTGGAAAGCGCCGGTCTTGAGACCGAGACTTCATGGGGATGCCCCAAGGCTAATCAGCAGCTCTTCGATGCTCTGAAGGCTAAGGGCTTCAACACAGTCCGCGTTCCTACCACATGGTTCCAGCATCTGGACGAGAACAATAACATCGATCCCGAGTGGATGGCTCGTGTAAAGGAAGTCGTTGACTACGGTATCAAGAACGATATGTACATCATCCTCAACGTTCACCACGAGAACTGGATCAACAGAAGCGACCTCGTGAACGCTTATGATGATATCAAGCCCAAGCTCCTGAAGATCTGGACTCAGATCAATGAGGAGTTCAAGGATTATGACCAGCACCTCATCTTCGAGTGCATGAACGAGCCCCGTGCCGTTGACCAGCCTCATGAGTGGTGGGCTGCAGCGGCTGTTCCCGAGTGTGACGTTATCAACAAGCTCGAGCATGATTTCGTTGACCTTATCAGAAGTTCGGACAGTCCTTACGCTAAGACCCGTCTCCTTATGCTCCCCGGTTACTGTGCAAGCGCAGAGACACAGTTCCTTGAGGCTATCGACGTTCCCAACGATCCTTATGTAGCTGTTTCTATCCACGCTTACACTCCTTATGACTTCACAATGAATACAGCAGTCGAGGATCACTCTGTATTCACAAGCACATATTCCGCAAACCTCGCAAACATCCTTCAGGGTATGCGCGATACATTCATCGACAATAATATCCCCGTAGTTATCGGCGAGATGGGTACTTCAAACTTCGGCAACACCGAGGCAAGAGTTGCGTGGACAACACAGTACTTCACAACAACAAAGAAGTACGGTATCCCCTGCTGCCTCTGGGATAACGGTCAGGTAAGAGATCCCGAGGACAAGTATCAGAACCCCGGTGAAGTACACGGCTATATCAACCGTACAACAGGCGAATGGAATCAGGATTCACTTCCTGTCATCGAGAAGATGATGGAGATCATGAATGATGATTCCATCAAGTGGGCAAGCGAAGGCCATATCCCCACTGTAAAGCATCAGGCATATGATGAGGGCACAACATTCCTCGCAGGCCCTTACGAGCTGGACGCTTCCAAGGATAAGGAATACAAGAATACTACTCCCGGCGGCGAAGGCGAAGTTGAGTGGTCACAGCTTGAGGGCAAGGAAGTTGCTATCAAGTTCACAGGCACAACTCCCGTGCTTTGCTTCTCAGACGCAAGCTACGGCGGCTGGACTGAGATCAAGCCTTACGATGTGGACAAGGACAACGGCATTGCTTACTACAACATGGCAGGCGTTCCCGATGCATGGGGCAAGGATCCGACTACTATAGCTCATATGCAGGCTAAGGCTCCCAGCAAGACAACAACAGTTGATTCGATCGTTATCCTCAACGCTCCCGAGGGAGATATCCCCGAGCCCGTTGCTACTGCTCTTATCAAGAAGGTAGACCTTTCAGGGGCTAAGGATTCGGATTCACTCACAGTTACTATCGCAGGCCCCGCAGGCACAAATAACGACGGTGCTCTCGGCTTCATGAAGGGCGATGAGTGGACACAGATCGAGTGGAAGGGCACTATCGGTGCTGACGGCACACTCACAGTTACTATCCCGCTGGCAGACGTTCCCAAGGGCAACGCTGAATTCCAGGTATGGGGCAACTTCGATAAAGTTGAGATCAAGGACGTAAAGATCGGTTCTGCTGATCCTCAGACAACTACATCGACATCTACAACCACAACTACCACTACAACAACTACTACAACCACATCTACTACGACTACTTCTACAACTACAAACGTTACAACAACGACCAAGCAGGGTCCTTCACCTCACACAGGCGGTCAGTATGGCGATACAAACTGCGACGGCACTGTTGAACTGGCAGACGCTATCCTCATCATGCAGTTCCTCGCAAACCCCAATAAGTACACCGTTTCCGAGACAGGCAAGGATCTCGGCGACGTTGACAAGTCCACAGTAGGTCTTACATCAAACGACGCCCTCTTTATCCAGGAGTACCTCCTCCACCTCAGAGACAGCCTTACACCTGCTAACGCATAATCCAATTCTTTCAATTATACCTCTGAAATGCAGCTGCTGAAAAGCAGCTGCATTTTTTATAGATGTCCTTATATACAAACTGACTTATGGCTATTGAATTATAATATATTATTAACTTTTACAGACTATTGACAAAACGCGACAAACTGTTATATAATTATAGCAGTATCGCTGTAATCGAACACTAACTTACAGCAGCTTATGTTCAAAAATTATAACAAAAGCAGAGATAAATATATGCTTTTTTAATAAATAATAAACCCATCTCACTCAGGAACAAAAGGATGACAACTGAATATGCTTACTGATTACCATTGCCATATTCTGCCGGGGATCGACGACGGCGCATACGACGTGGATACCTCGCTCAGTATGATAGAAACTATGAAGGAACAGGGCGTGGAAAGAATAGTCGCTACGCCCCATTTCTATGCTCACGAGGAAAGGTCCCTCACAGAATACCTCATCAGGCGTGAGATCGCCTACGAAAGCATCGCGGACTTCGCTGCGGTGCCGAATATCCTGCTGGGCGCCGAGGTCGCCATCGAACACGGGATATCAAAAATACACGGCATTGACAGACTCGCTATCGAGGATACAGGACTCATACTGCTCGAGCTGCCTTTCCGTGACTTCGAGGACTGGATGTCCGAGGAGATAAATGCCATCGCTTCAGAATACGGTCTTACCGTCATACTTGCACATATACACAGGTATCTGACGTATTACTCTCCCGAAAATTTCGAGAAGATACTAAAGACCGACGCCGTCTTTCAGTTCAATAACGAGGTCTTCCTCGTCGAACGCGAGACTGAGCTGTTAAATCGCCTGAAAGACGAGAAAAAGAGGATCGTCTTCGGCAGCGATGCACATAATATGGGCGCAAGACGCCCGAACTGGGATATGCTTTTGGAGGAATGTGACCCCGAAATTTTAGAGGCTTCGAATGATTTCATGATAACGGCAGATAATACTATCGAAGTCCTGTCCGCCTGCGATTCCGCAAGCGTGTAAGGGGAACAACTGTCGGCACACCATAAGGTCTGCCGATACGGGGGGAAGATTTTGAAAAAATTAATAGGTAACTTCAGCTTCCGCAGAGTGGTGCTCGCCTTTGCCGACGCTTTTATCGTCATAGCCGCCGCTCTTATCGCAAACTTTATCCTGTCATTCTTCGGAAAGGACATAAGCCGCGGCGATATGCTGATCAGCTTCGTCATCGGCTCTGTGACCTGCTGTGGGTGTCTGCTGATATTCGGCGCCTACAACAAGCTCTGGAGATTCTTCCACAAGCGCGATTATCTTTCCTGCTTCTACGGAGTGCTTTTCGGCTTCATCGCCTCGGGCAGCTTCGTATACATCCTCAGGAATGAACTCGCCATAGGTTATGTGTGCCTTCACGCTCTGCTGACCCTCATGGGAGTGTGCCTTTTCAGATTTCTGTTCAAGGAGAGCTTCGTCACCTTCTCAAAGATAAACTCCGAAGACGGCAGAAAACGTACCATGATAGTCGGCGGCGGTCAGACCTGCCGCATGATACTCACCGAGATAGCCAATGCGCGGCGTTCTCCCTATGAGGGGGACAAGGTCTCGGCGGAGTATGAGCCCGTGTGCATAATCGACGACGACAGAAGCAAGATAGGCACCGAGATACAGGGCGTTACCGTAGTCGGTACCACATCCGAGATAATCAAGTTCGTGGATCAGCAGCATATCGAGCAGATAATCTTTGCCATCCCCTCATGCCTTGAGGACGAGCGCAAGAGGATACTTGATATCTGCTCGGGTACAAACGTCCCCGTCAAGGTGGTTCCCTTCATAGGAAACCTTATCTTCGACAACGGCAATACTCCCCTGCTGACGCAGATGCATGATATAAAGGTGGAGGACCTGCTGGGACGAGCCTCTGTAAAGTTCGACAACGAGGAGATACGCCGCTTTATCCACGGCAAGGTCTGCATGGTCACAGGCGGAGGCGGCTCCATCGGCTCTGAGCTGGTGCGCCAGATAGCCAGATACAGCCCCGAACGCATCATCATTGTGGATATCTATGAGAACAATGCCTATGAGGTCCAGCAGGAGCTCATTATGGAATACGGCGACGACCTTGACCTGAAAGTGCTCATAGCCTCTGTCAGGGACTATTACCGCATGGACAGCATCTTCGCTAAGTACAAGCCCGATATCGTGTTCCACGCAGCCGCCCACAAGCACGTTCCCCTTATGGAGAATTCGCCTATGGAGGCTATAAAGAACAACGTCATCGGTACCTTCAATACCGCCACCCTTGCCCAGTTCCACAAGGTAAGGAAGTTCGTGATGATCTCCACGGACAAGGCTGTCAACCCCACCAATGTCATGGGCGCTTCAAAACGCTGCTGCGAGATGATAATACAGTACCTCTCTCAGCAGAAGGACGGCTGTACCGAGTTCGTCACCACCCGCTTCGGCAATGTTCTGGGCTCAAACGGCTCAGTCATACCGCTTTTCAGAAAGCAGATAGAATCGGGCAGACCTGTTACGGTCACTCACCCCGATGTCATAAGATACTTCATGACCATACCCGAGGCTGTAAGCCTTGTGCTGGAAGCCGCTGCCATCGCAAAGGGCGGCGAGATATTCGTGCTTGATATGGGTCAGCCCGTCCACATCGTAAGACTGGCGGAAAACCTCATCCGTATGTACGGAAAAGTGCCCTATAAAGATGTGGAGATAAAGTTCACAGGCCTCCGCCCCGGCGAAAAGCTGAAGGAGGAGCTGCTCATGGACGAGGAGGGACTTCAGAAGACCTCCAACGAGCTCATATTCATCGGCAAGCAGATATATCTCGACGGCGACGAGTTCATAAAGCGCCTGAGAAGGCTCCGCAACGCCGCCAATGAGAACCTCAACGAAGCAGCTATCCAAGCCCTTCACGATATAGTTCCCACATTTATAACTCCCGAGGAGTTCAACAGAGCGGAGCTTATCAAGGAACACAAAAATATAGCAAATATCAAAAGGGACTGACTTACAGTCCCTTTGTTTTTGGAGGAAAAAATGATATTCAGAACACCGACCTATTACAGGGATTTCCGCTGCATTGCAGGAGACTGCCGCGACAGCTGCTGCAAGGGCTGGGAAATAGACATCGATGAGGAGACCGCCGCATACTACGCAGGTGTGGACGGCAGCTTCGGAGAAAGGCTCCGCAGCAGCATACGGGACGGCTCATTCCTGCTCACCGCGGACGAGCGATGTCCCTTTCTCAACAAGAGCGGTCTCTGCGACATTTACACCGAGCTGGGCGGCGACAGGCTGTGCAGGATATGCTCCGACCATCCGCGGTATTTCGAGTGGTTCGGCTCGGTCAAGGAGGGCGGTGTGGGACTTTGCTGCGAAGCGGCGGCGGAGCTCATAGTCTCCCGTCCCTTCGCCCTCTGCGAGGAGGAGGTCCCCGACGAGACAGCCTCGGGAGAATACGACGAGGAGCTGTTTTCCATGCTCATTGCCGCCCGTGAGGAGATGTTCGCCGCACTTGCAGACGAGGAGCTGTCCCTCCGTGAAAGCCTCTGCCGTGTGCTGGATATTGCCGCGGAAATGCAGCTTTGCATAGATATGCCCTTCCCCGACAGCGAGGAGGAATCTCCTGCCGGGGAAGCTCTCCGCGGTGCATTTGCCCTGCTTTCCGAGCTGGAGCCCATTGACGAAAAATGGCAGCCATACATTGCCGAATGTTCGGCAAAGCTTTCCTGCTCCTCTGCCCCAAACAGCGGCACGGAGCCTGTGCTCCGCAGACTGGGGAGCTATTTCATCTTCCGCTATCTCCTTAAAGCCGTGTTCGGCGGAGAGGTGCTCAACCGCGCTAAATTCGCGGTGTTCAGCCTTATCGTCCTTGACAGGCTGTTCCGTATACAGGGCTGCTCCGACATCTCGGACTGCGCCGATATCGCCAAGAACTACTCAAAGGAGACGGAGTACTGCGAGGAAAATATGGAGGAGCTGCTTTACCGTCTCGGAGTGGATAAGAAGTTCAGCCTGCGTTCACTGAAAGGCATACTCGCCTGCATATCGGGCGGAAATATGGACGAATTCTGAAAAAACGCAGTGAAATACGAAAAATAAGTGAAATTCATTGCAATATCGCGCCCATTGTGCTATAATGTATAAGAATTAACAGCTTCGGAAAGCTGTAAAAAATGAGAGGGTAATATTATGTTTGACCGTAAAAAAATAGCTGCCTTTATAGCAGGAGTGCTCCTGTGTGCTTACGGAGCCGTCCCCGCGGCTTCATTTGCCGATGATGAGGCAGAACCGACCACTGTGACCGAAGAATCTGAGCCCGAGGAGGGCGCTCCCTACGGTGACTACACCATCAGCGGAGACTTCATGTACTCAAAGACTATGGACGGTGACGCCCGTATCGAGGACTGCACCGCTTCAGGCACAGAACTGGTCATTCCCGATACTATCGACGGACTCACTGTCAAGGAACTGGGCACAACAGCATTCGGCAGTGACCCCGAAAATTGCAGCTTTACAAGCATCACCATACCTGCTTCCGTGAACTATATCTCTGCGGACAATCCCTTTATATACTGCACGAAACTCACCGAGATAAAGGTGGACAGCGGCAGCGAAAGCTACACCGCCGAGGACGGCGTGCTCTACAACAAGGACAAAAACGAGCTTATCGCCTATCCTGCAAGCAAGTCGGGAAAGAGCTTCACAGTGCCCGACAGCGTAAAGAAGCTCTGTGCAGGTGCATTCTACAATTCGCAGCTCTCAGAAATAAAGCTCCCCAAGGCTCTCGAGGAGGTAAACTACTTCACATTCGGCGACATGAAGGAGCTGAAGAAGATAGACCTCAGCGGCACGACCGTGTACAGCCTCGGCTCGTATGCCTTTTCAAACTGCGATGCTCTCGAAGAAGTACTGCTCCCCGATACTCTTGAGGACATCGGCGGCGGTGCATTTGCAGGCTGTAAGAGCCTCACAAGCATAACTCTCCCCCAGAGCCTCCTCTCCATAGGTCAGTATGCCTTTGTTGACACAGGTCTCACCGAGATAGATGTGCCAGATTCCGTTGAGTCCATCGGCTACGGCGCTTTCGGCTACTCTACCAGCATGGGCAATTTCGTTGCCGATAACGATTTCGTTATCATCGGCAGCTCAGGCTCCGCCGCACAGAGATACTCCGTTGACTCGGATCCCGATTACGATTATGTCAACAACTTCACTTTCCTTACCCGTGAAGCAAAGGAGGAACAGGGCGAGCTCCTCAACCTCGAAAGGATAACCTCGGGCGACTTTGAATATGCCATCACCGATAACGGCGCAGTTCTGCTGTCATGCCAGTCCTCGGAGGCAAAGGTGACCGTTCCCGAGGAAATAGACGGCAACAAGATAGTAAAGATATACCCCACCTGCTTCAGCCCGTGTCAGGCTTCGGAGATAATCCTCCCCGAGTCGATCGACGAGATAAGAGAGATGGCTTTCTACGCCTGTCCGAATCTCAAGTCCGTAATCATACCCGCAAGCGTCAAGACCATCGGCAACAACGTCTTTGACAAGTGCTCGCTGCTGGAAACAGTGGAGATAAAGGGCGCTGAAACTATGGGCGAGCTGGTGTTCTGCGACTGTAATGCACTGAAAAAGCTGACTATCTCAGGCGAGCTGAAGGAATGGAACGATCAGGAACCCTTCGTCGACTGCAAGGCCCTTGAGGAGATCACCGTTACCGACGGAAACGGCAATTTCACCTCTGAAAACGGCGTTCTCTACAACAAGGACAAGACTACTCTCATAGCTTATCCCGCCTGCAAAGCGGACAAGAGCTTCACCGCTCCCAAGTCCGTCAAGAGCATTGCTCAGTCGGCTTTCTACGGTGCGGTAAACCTTGAATCCGCCGACCTTTCATCTGTGACCTCAATAGAGTCCTTTGCCTTTGAGAACTGCAAGGCACTGAAAAGTGTAAAGCTCTCCAAAAAGCTGGAGACATTAGGCTCAGATGCTTTCTATAACTGCACCTCGCTGAAAAAACTCCGCCTGCCCAAGACCCTGACAGACATCGGTGCCTGTGCATTCGGTTACTGCTATCAGGAACAGGCCAACTCCGACGATCCGGAAGCCACAAATGTTCTTGTTGACGGTTTCAGAGTTTATGCTCCCAAGAATTCCACAGCCTACAAGTACGCAAAGGGCTGCGGAATGGACGTAGTAACGGGAACCGTTGAGCTCTTTGGCAAGAATTACGACATCAGGCTCCTCGGCTTCCTCGGAGGACTTATACTCGCCTTTATCGCTGTACTCATAGGCAAGAGCGCTGCTAAAAAGGTCAAGGCAAAAAAGACCGAGAAGGAGCTTGCAGAAAAGCGTGAAAAGGCTGCGGAGCGCCGCAAAAAGCGTTCCGAAGATGAAGCTGAGGAAGATGACGGTGAGGACTATGATGAGGATGAGGAGGAGGAGGACGAGGATACCCTCGACCTTGATGACGAAGATACAGATGATGAAGATACAGATGACGAGGATGAAGATGACGACGAGGAGGACGAAGAAGATGAAGACTGATCTCAGAAAACTCGCCGCTGTTCTCGCTTCCGGCATTATCGCCGCCTGCGCTGTACCTTTCAGTGCGGCAGCAGATGACCTTCCCGGTGTGGATGACCCCCTTTACGACGGCTCATATTACTACGAGCTCAACGAGGACGATACCTACACCATAACCAAGTGCTCAGCCACCATCGTATCGGAGATACCGTCCATCAGAAACGGAAAGACCATAACCGCCATAGGTGACGAGGCTTTCTACGGCTGCACGGGAATAAGTACGCTGAAGATACCCGATACCATAAAAACTATCGGAAGCCACGCTTTCTACGGCTGTACGGGTATGCAGAAGGTGGCTCTGCCGAAAAAACTGGAATCTATGGGAGACTATGCATTTTTCAGCTGCAGCTCCCTCGAGGAGGTTACAGTTCCCGACACCATAACAAAAATAGAGCCCCTTACCTTTGCGCTCTGTGACAATCTCCAGCAGGTAAATCTCCCCGATACTATCACGGAATTCGGCGAGTATGCATTCTATCAGTGCCCTGCTATCAGCAGTTTCAGGCTGCCTGCTTCCCTTACAACCATAGGTCCCAACGCCATGGGAAGCTGGTTCTCCATAAAGGATATAGACACCTCCGCAAACAGCTCCTTTGTCTATGAGAACGATATGCTCATGACCAAGGACAAGAAGGAGATATACCGCGCCTCAACGGATATGAAGGGCGAGGTGAATATCCCCGACGGCGTTACCAATATAAGAGACGGCGCTTTCTCCACCTGCGCCGAGATAACCGCAGTACACTGTCCCGACAGCCTTACCGCCATAGGTCAGGAAGCTTTCAGCTACTGCTCGGGCATAACAAAGCTGGACCTCAATCAGGGACTCCATACTATAGACTTCGGCGCGTTCATGTTCGACCAGTCCATTGAGTCTGTGGATATCCCCACCACCGTTGACACCATCGGCGAGAACGCCTTTGCATACTGCATGAAGATGGAAAGGCTCATTCTTCCCGAGGGTCTGAAAAGTATCGGCGTAAAAGCCTTTATGGCGTGTGAGGGGCTGAAACAGGTAAGCATTCCCAAGACTGTCAGCAGCATTGGCGAAAACGCCATAGGCTTCACGGTAAACGACTCTCAGGTACAGCCCGTTGAGTACTTCACACTCAGCGTTTTCGCAGGCTCGGCAGGCGAAAAATACGCCAAGTCATCGGGACTCGAATACACCGTCACCGACCGCAACCTCAAGAAGTTCGCATTCATAGCCGCTATGATAGGACTTATCGTCTTAGTTCTCGTATTCGCTCTTGTGCTTATGAAGCGCAGCAAAAAGACCGCTCCTGCTGCTGCAAGAAAGGCAGAAAAGACTGCAAAGAAGCAGGCAGAGGAACTCAAGGAGGAGAAGAATTACAAGAAGATAATGGACTCCGACGATGATGACGACGACGAGGATGAGGATGACGAGGATGAGGATGACGACGATGACGACGAGGATGAGGATGACGATGATGACGCAGACGCTGATTGATTGGTAACATAAATCAGAATTTAGCGCGTATGCGCTAAGTTGATAGTTGAAAGTTGAGAGTTGAGAGTTAATGTGTTCGCTTCGCTCACAATATTAAAATATTGTCGCCGCAGGCGACTCCACAACTTTCAACTCTAAACTCTCAACTCTAAACTTAAATCATAATTTAGCTCCGCTAAATTATGATTTACATTAAAGATAAACACAATGCCCCTTAGTGCTGTGTGATATAATCCCCTTAAAGTAGACACACGAAAAAACAAAAGCGTGTGAAAGCTGTAAGGGGGTTATTTTATGTCAAGAGGAAGTAAGCTAACAGATGAAGAACGCATAGCGGCAGTGCAAGAAT
>Ga0255343_1002301_pt1 | contig 22662 bp, 17 predicted proteins | sample wastewater_treat_4_FD_192413 | JGI IMG/M metagenome (GOLD analysis project Ga0255343, IMG submission 192413) | Wastewater microbial communities from Lulu Island WWTP, Vancouver, Canada - plant16 | ecosystem: Engineered > WWTP > Wastewater > Unclassified | place: Canada: Vancouver, British... | reverse complement strand
GTCGCCACCAACCTTGGCTCTTACGGCCCCGACTTCGACTGGCAGGCGCTGATCAACGACTCGGATGAGGCGGGCGCGCGCGAGGGGCTTTATGGCACCGGAGCGTTCATCGTCGAGGATCCCGACGGCCTGCTGACGGAGGAGAGGCACGGCGACAGCACTGACATCACCGTCGGCAAACAAGGCAGGATTATCGTGCCGAGGATCAAGCTGGAGCCCATCACGTGCGGCACAACCGGCGCGGGCGTCATCGTCAACCCCTCCGGCGTGGCGGCGGGCGGGCTGGCGGTGTACCGCGTCGAGGTCGAGCCGGAGGACGCGGTCGCGGACGGGGACATCCATTGGAGTGTCGCCCACGGCGGCGTGACCTTCTACAGCGGCCACAACACCGGGCGCGAGGCGATCATTCGGGGCGGGGCCGTGGAATCGGACTTCAAGCTGGAGGTGCGGATCGGCGACGTGCCCGTGACCGGCTGCCCCTACATCCACGGGCGGGTGCTGGAACCGAAGATCGTGCCGATCTATGCCTATATTATCTGCGACTCCAACGGTGTGGCGGCGGTCAGCACCGACACGGTCGACGCTTGGATCGCCGAAGCCAACCGCATCTACAAACAAGCGGCCATGAGCTTCTATGTGGCAGGGATAGAGCATGTACACGACCATGACGAATGGTTCGTTATTGAAAACTCCACTGAATTCCGTCAAATGTGCTCTTATACTAATTTGACAGGCGGACTTGAGTTGTACTGCGTTGATAACATTACCTATATGTCCGCCGCTGGCATTCATTCAGACATGAATCTTGCGTACGGCGACCCACGACGCGGGTTGGCGGTAGAATCAGGCGCACCTCTGAGTACGCTGGCGCACGAGATCGGGCATGCGTGCGGCATGAGCGATATCCGCTATGATCGCGCCAATGATGCCGTGAGCGAAGCCCGCTCCGGATCATCCAACTGGAGCGGCGGGGAGGGCACGGGACACCATGATCCCGGCCTCACGCATGGCGAACTGGTGCAGCGTCTGCTGATGTTCTACTTGGCGAATCCGCAGAAGTGGGATATCGCGATCGGCAACGTGTCGGGAACCGACCCCGCCCTGCCGGATCCCTACCCGGTCGGCGTGGGGCTGGACGCTATGGGTTTCCGGGAACCCAGACATTGAAAGGAGCGTGTCATGAAGCGAATCTTGTTTAGAATAGTTCTGTTGTTTGCGGCTTCCTGTGTCACTCCGCTGGATGGCGCGGAGCCAGTTCTCGGCCAGACCGCACGACAGGAATCGGCACCAGAAGATGAAAACTTGAAATCTATGCTCAGGCGGGAATTTATGGTGGATCATGATGTGGACGTGGTGACGGAAGACTGGTCCATCTGGAGCGAAGGTGTCAGGTTCAAGAAAGACACCAACATTTCGGATGAACGGTTTCATGCGGTGTTGATAGATATCTATCGGGAAGCGGAAGCGACGATACAAGCAAGAAACCAAGAATCGCAGGACATGCAAGTGCTGAAAAATGCGGAAAGGTGGATGAGGGGTGCCGTTTTCTGGTTGGGTGCTTGTGAAGATGTCGCCTCAAAAACGTTCCTTCTGGATTTGGCGTCGGACACATCAAAGGGCGGTACTTTACGTGTCATCGCTATCTCATCCTACCTACATGTCGCTGACGCAGAGGAGGCAAAGGGGGCTCTATTGCGTTTCCTTGTCAGTCCAGATCGAATGACAAGCGATATGGACCGTTCTGGAGTCTACGCTGTTGCGAACACAGCCTGGAAAGAATCGTCTCCTGAGAAAAAACTGGCCATTTGTGAAGCCCTTCAAGTCGGCTTGTCCCACGAAACGACACATTGGGTCTTCCGTAGCGGAGACGGTTGGCTCTGCGAAATGAGCCCCACATACGCCAAATCCAAAGAACGTCTATCCCTGCTGGAACGAGCTCTTGCACAACCGTTCCCAGAACGGCGGGAACGGACAAAGCGAGAATTGGAATCGCGGCTGGAGGCTATGCGCAAGTTAAAAGTTCTCAGCAGTATCAACACTAACCTCTCCGCGCTGAAAGAACGCGATTTCAGCCAGCCGTTGCCGGAAGAAGAGCGGATCGCCCTTGAGACGCCGCCAAATGCTCCAGACGCTACCGACGCCGCGCAAGAAAAATCGACCGAGACGGGACGCAAGAGTTTCTATGCGCTCGCCGCCACCGCGGGACTTCTCGCCGTGTTTGTCCTGTGGTTCGTCCTCCGTAGAAAGCGCGGTTCGGTATGAGTTCGTATTCGGCGCACGACTCAGCCCCCAAAAATACGGTCCGTCGCCTCGAGTATATTGGGACGCCGGATGCTTTGACGGCTTTGTTCGACGGCACCGCATCGCATGCGCTTGCCGATGAGCCGTTCTCTGGATCAAACGGGGTCAGTGCTCACAGCACCGCGTTGCGGAACTTTCGTGACTTCATGACTGCCCTGGGAGTCAGCATCCCCGACACGGTGTCAACCGGACGCGACCTTGCAAACTGGTGGAAGGAGAACCGAGAGCGCCTCGTCGAGTTGATGCGGCAAAAGGAATCAACACTTCCTCGGATCAGAGGAACACGCTTCGGTATATGCTATTTATAAAGTGGACTGTCAATCGCAACTCAAGGCGTTGGAAAGGACGGGAAAGCTGACGCAATTACGCATACATGTCTTCGGCGGCATGGCGCTTCTTGCATGCAGCCTTCATCTGTCTGCAGAGGCAGAAAATGACTCCATGCAGCGTGTTGACGCGAAAAGTGTTCCGGTGATTCGCTTAAATGATGGACGCCAGAGACCCTTTGCGGAACTTTGGGACAAATACAAGGCTTCTCCATCGGCCGAGTATAGGCGAGTGATCGTATCCTTGATGACAGAGCGAGAAAACATGGAGGTCACCGACTCTATTGATCGTGATATCTGCTCTTCTTTTGCAGAGATCCCGACTGCCGACGCGGCCTTGCTCCTCGGGATGTGTAATAGCGGTCGCAGTAGAGACTTGCTCAGGCAACACACGGAGGCGACGAATGCAGAACTTGCGGAGGCATGTCGGCTAGGACTCGCCCGGCGGGGCGACAAGGCGGCAGAAGCCTTTTTCATTGAGAAGTATGTAGAACAGTCAAGAGGACAGACAAAAGGAGCAGACGGAAATCAGGTGGATGCACTCATAGCATCGGTTTGCAGACTCGAATACATCGGCAGTGTAGATGCCATTCTTGCAGTGTTCGACAGTGTGGGGTTGGATGCAATATCCTCTGCTGATGGCGTAGCTGTTAAGAGAGACACGGCGGCCAACATGCGCGCTTTTCTTGCTCAGGTTGGTGTGCCGGTTCCCTCGGCCCCGAGTGAGAAGGAACTCAAACAATGGTGGGGCGAGAATCGAGACGCTGTTGGCAAGATACTTCGCGATAAGAAAGACCTGCCACGGCTGAAGGCGTCGAGAGTTATCAAGTCGAGTCGTTGAGAATTTGATCGTCACAGGGCATTGGCGGCAATTGAGGACAGCCCTTGAAAATTACGAAGCAATTGAACTTTCAACGCTCTTTGGTTTCTGGCAAGACTCGGGTTTTTCTCATACGAAGGGCGCGAAGGTTTTTTGGGGTGTCGGGGGGCGAGCATCCTTGCGAGTTATACCGTGTAAAACGACCAAGTGGAGCGGCGAAGTGCTGGGACTAAGTGTTCAAAAAGAGCGTCGGGCGCACCGTTCTCCCCAGATGCAGGAGAGGACGCTGAGTCCGTACAGGCAGGCGGTTTCAGCGCGCAGAATCAGTGGGCCGAGGCTCACAGGGATCGCCCCGGCAGCCGTGAGCGAAGCAAGTTCGGCGGGGGTGAAGTCGCCTTCCGGCCCCACGAACCAGCCAGCCGACGGCGGTGGTACGCTGAAAGCCGACAGTGCATCGCGCAGCGGTCGGGCCTCGGGCGTCAGCGCGGCGACAAAAAGCGGGCGGATTTGCGCGGCAAGGGCAAGGGCCACGTCGAACGCCAGCGGGTCTGTGATCGTGGGCAACCATGCGGCGCCGCATTGGCGTGCCGCTTCTTCGGCGATGCGCCGCCAGCGCGTGGCTTCCGCCGGACGCGAAACCGTGTGCGCGGAAAGCACCGGCACGATGCGCACCGCGCCCAGTTCTGTAGCTTTTTCAACGGCCCACTCCATGCGCGCGCCTTTGCTAACACAGGCGAAGAGCGTGAGCGCACAGGCGGGACGCGGCTGTTCGCGAACAGGTGCGTCGGCTGTGAGCACCAAGCCGTTCCGGTCGGCGGCACTGACGGTTACTGCGCGTGTGCGGCCATGACCGTCAAAGAGCATGATCGAGTCGCCGGGACGGACACGCAGCACGGTTTGCAGGTGGCGCGCTGCCTTGCGGTCGAGCGCACAGGTGTCTGCGAGCAGATCTTCGGTTGTGACCAGACAACGGTGCATGCTGAGAAGAAATGCGACGCTATTTGTCCGTGCGTTTGAGCAGAGTGTCGCGACGGGTGAAAAAGGTCTCGGCGGTCTTGCGCTCACGCGCGGCGACTGGGAAGTTTTCGGTGCCGGCCGAGGCGTTGAACTCTTCGAGCAGCCGCTTCTGTTTGGAGGAGAGACGGACGGGCACCTCAAACATCACGCGCACATGAAGGTCACCGACGCCGCCTTGCAGGTTGGGCATGCCCTTGCCGCGCAGGCGGAAGACCTTGCCGTTGGGCGTGCCAGCCGGAAGGCGGATGCGGGCGTGACCGTCGGGCGTGGGGGCTTCGACCTCCCCACCCAGCGCGGCGAGCAAGGGAGAGACGTGGACCGTACAGGCCAGATCGTCGTCCTGCCGCTGGAACAACTCGTGATCACGCACATGCAGCACTACGTAGAGGTCGCCGGGATCGCCGCCGCGCAAGCCGCCCTCGCCCTTGCCGGCGAGGCGTAAGCGTGAGCCGGTTTCGACACCCTTGGGAATGCGGAGAGCGATGTGACGCGGAGTCTTCACGCGACCGGTGCCATTACAGGTCTTGCAGGGGTTGCGGATGATCGTACCCGCGCCACGACAGACTGGGCAGGTCTGGCGCATCTGGAGAAAGCCTCCGCCGACAACCACGACACCGTGCCCGCCGCACTGGCGGCAGGTCTCGCGCGAAGCCCCTGATGCGGCACCGGTGCCGCGACAGGTCGGACAAGCGTCGTTGATGTTCAGGTCCACCTCACGTTCGGAACCGAAGATCGCCTCTTCAAGATCGATCTCAAGATCAAAGCGCAAGTCGTCACCGCGTTGTGCGGCGTCCGGATCGCGGGAACGACGGCTGCGACTGCCGTTACCACTACCGAAAATATCGCCGAAGGCACCACCAAAGCCGCCACCAAAGAAACTGCCGAGGATGTCCTGCAGATCGATGTCTTCCATGTGGGAGAAGTCGCGTCGGAAATCGAATCCGCCCGGCCCGAAGGCCGACTTCATGCCTGCATGGCCGAATTGGTCGTAACGCTGACGCTTATCGGCGTCGCTGAGGACCTCATAGGCTTCGCTGACCTCTTTGAACTTTTCAGCCGCTTCTTTGTTGTCGGGGTTGCGGTCAGGGTGGTACTTCATGGCCAGTTTGCGGTAGGCCTTTTTAATCTCGTCGGCGCTCGCGGTCTTGCTGACGCCGAGCAACTCGTAGTAATCGCGTTTGGTAGCCATATAGCTGGGTTCTGTCTGACAGGTGTCCAGTATCGGGTTAGTCCGTCACGTCCGACGGTTCGGCATCGGCGCACGCGGGATCGGCGGCACCGGAGGAGACGATTACCTGCGCGGGGCGCAGGAGGCGTCCTTTAAGCAGCCAGCCGCGACGGTACTGCTCCATGACGATGTCGGCGGGGACCGTTTCGGAACTCGCCTGCGCGAGTGCCTCATGGTAGGTAGGGTCGAAGGGCTCGCCCAGTGCATCCAGCGGCACCATGTCGTAACGGTCGAGCAGGGTAAGAAACTGATCGTAGACCATTTTGACGCCGACGACAAACGGAGAGTCGGGATCTTCGGCCTGTGCCAGCGCCAACTCGAGATGGTCGACCACTGGAAGCAGGTCACTGAGCAGATCCTCGTTGGCGCGTTTGACCCACTCTTCACGCTCGCGAATCTGGCGCTTGCGGAAGTTGTCGAAGTCAGCCATCAGGCGCGTGTAGCGGTCCTTCAGCGTCAGCAGCTCCTCATTTCCTGAAGGGGTTGCTGCGGTGTCAGGCTCGTCCGCGGCGTCCGTCTCTGCGGCGGCGTCAGGCTCAGCCGGGGCGGCATCGTCAGTTTCATTCGCCGGGGCATCCGTATCCAGTGTTTCGGTCGGATCAGGCATCACGGGGGCGGCTACGGCATCGGGCTCAGGATCCTTCTTCTTTTTGCTAAACATAAGTCTAATCATCCTTCTTAGCATCTACGCGGCACAACGGGAAGGCCGCGGCATTCCACGCCACAGGCACTCGCGCGCGTAGCGAACGAAGGTGGTGGCAAGTAGTGGCCAGACAGTGAAACACAGTCGCAACGGATAGTCAATCAAGAGTGAGTGATTCCTAATTCCTAATTTTTAAGCAATGTCATAAAACGGGGTGTCGATCCCGATTTTGGTCCCGATAGTGATCCCGATTGTCCCAGCCCCGCAAGAAGACGAAATACAAAATTATCCGTATGGCGTGGAGAGGGTCAGGTGTGCTAGTATAGCCGCAGATTTAACCCAAAGGGGGATTGTATGGCTGAAAATCAAGGTAACACTCGTAAAGGACGCGGTTGCGGATTCGGTTGCGCGCTGATTATCATTCTGTTTGTCGGTCTCGGCGTGTTGGCCGCGCTGGTGCTGGCGGGGAGTCTGGGTGCGCTTTCGGCGCGGAAGGGCTCTCCTCTGGACAGCCTGATCCGACCGTACAGCACCGCCTACGGTGTGGGCGAGGATGAGGCACCGGACATGATCGAGCGTTGGTCGTCCGGCGCGGGCGATTTGAAAGTCGTGCGCATACCGGTCAACGGCATGATCATGCTGGGTGATTCGGCATGGTATGCGGGCAATGCCAACACGGTGCTACGCTCGATCCGCCGTGCAACACACGATCCCGAGGTGCGGGGTCTTCTGCTGGAGATCAACAGCGGCGGTGGCGGTATCACGGACAGCGACATCATCTATAAGGCGTTGCTGGATTTCAAAAAAGCTCGGGAAGGACGCTATATCGTGTCGCTTATGGGCGATGTGGCCGCGTCGGGCGCGTATTACATCGCGCTGGCATCCGACCGGATTTTGGCGCACCCGACAACGCTGACCGGTTCGATCGGCGTGATCATGCAGTCGTACAACATCAAAGATCTGGCGGCGAAACTGGGTGTTCAAGATGTGACGATCAAGTCCGGCGACAACAAGGATCTTTTGAATCCATTTCACGAGGTCAAACCTGAGCAAAAGGAACTGCTGCAGAAGGTGATCTCGGCGATGCACGAGCGCTTTGTGGGGTTGGTGGTTGAGCACCGTAAGTTGCCGAAAAAGACCGTGGCACCGCTCGCGGACGGACGTGTGTTCCTGGCCGCAGAAGCGTTGCAGCACAAATTGATCGACGCGATCGGCTACAATGCGGATGCGCAGGCGGCGATGGCGGAGTTGCTGAACACCAAGGCGATCAGGGTGGTTCGGTATGAAGAGCATGTGACCCTGCGCGACATCTTTTCAGCCCGTCCCGGGATCGGGGTGAATTCGGGATGGCGGCAGTGGCTCATGGAAGCGACGGAAAGCCGCTTGCTGTACCACTGGTCATGGTAGTTGGTCACGTACACATGCAGGGCATCTGCGGCGTGGGCATGGCCGGTGTGGCGTATCTGCTTGCACGGCGCGGCTGGAGCGTGAGCGGGTGCGACGCGCGTCTGAATGCGTGGGCCGACTGGCTGCGCGCGCACGGTGTGCGCGTCGAGCACGGCCATGATCCCGCCCACCTGGCGAACGTCGACTGTGTGATCGTCACCCCTGCGGTTCCCTCTTCCGACTCCGAATTGCGCGCCGCGCATGAACGGGGTCTGCCGGTCTTCCGTCGCGGCGAGGTGCTGGCGGAACTGGTGTCGGACGCGCGCGGCGTCGCGATCTGCGGCGCGCACGGCAAGACCACCACGAGTTGTTTCACGGCGCGGCTCTTGCAAGAGTTGGGGGCTGCGCCGGGGTGGTGCATCGGCGGCACCACGCCGTGTCTCGGCGGTGTGGCGGGTTGCGGCGATAGCGATCTGCTGGTGGCGGAAGCGGATGAGAGTGACGGCACGCTCGCGCAGTATGTGCCCGCTGTCACGGTGCTCACCGGCATCGATCTGGATCATCTGGAACACTTCGATGGCGAAGCGGCGCTAACCGCCTGTTTTGCCTCGGTGGTTGCCCGCACACGTGAAGGTGTCGCGGTCTGCTGTGACAACGCGCGGGCCGACCGGGTGGGTGCCGCGGCCACAGTGCCGCTGCTGCGTTACGGTCTGGCGGCGGATGCCGATCTGCGTGCGACGGATGTCTGTGTTGAAGCGGGGCGGGTCGCGTTTGACGTGACGTGGCGCGGCGTGTCGCAAGGACGCATCGCCTTGGGCGTGGCCGGGCGGCACAACGCCGTCAACGCGCTGGGCGCCGCCGCTGCCGCGCTGCTGCTGGGCTATGCGCCCGAGGCTGTATTTACGGCGTTGCCGCGCGCCTGTGACGAGTTGCCGGGGCGCCGTTATGAGTGCGTGGCGGATGTGCAGGGCATTCGGATCATCGCCGATTACGCGCACCACCCGGCAGAGTTGAAAGTCGCGCTGGCGATGGCGCGCGAAGAGCGTCCGGCGCGTCTGGTCGCGCTCTTCCAGCCGCATCGCTACACGCGCACACAGGCGCTGGGCCCGGAGTTCCCCCCCGCTTTTGCCGAAGCCGACGAAGTGATCCTGCTGCCGGTTTATGCGGCTTCCGAAACGCCGCTGGATGGTGGTTGCATCGAAGACCTGTATGCCCACTTCCGTCAGAAGCTCTTGCAAAATCGCTTGCCTACAGGTGTGGCACGGGCCTCTTGCCCGTGTTTCATGGGCGGGACGCCCATGTCACGAGGGATTTTGCAAGAGCCTCGTCACTCTGATTGCCAACAGTATGCTGACACTGCCGTATCCGCGCCGCGCATCATCGGTCCGCGCCTCAAACTGGCGCGTACGCTGGAGGAGGCGTGGGCTTACCTGCGGCAGACACTGGCACCGGGCGATCTGGTGGTGATCGCGGGCGCTGGCGATGTGATCGGCATGGTCGATAGGATCCGCGAAGATGTTGCGCGTGGTTGGCCGGTGCGTCGAGACCCCGAAGGCTTTGAAACGGCACTGATGGCGTTGCCGGGGGTTGAGGCGGTGTCGTTCGGTGCGTTGACGCATTGGTCCTATTATCAGGTCGGCGGCTGGGCGCGATGGCGCGTCGAGGTCGCCGACGAGGCGGCGCTGGCGGCTGTGGTGCGTTTGTGCAACGCGCACGGGGTGGGCTGGCGCTTTGTGGGGGCGGGCGCTAATTCCTGGTTTAGCGATCTTGGCGAAGCAGGCTGTGTGATCCGCTTTGCGCCGGGAGCATTCCGGGGGCTTGACGTATGCGGCGATGAGGTGACGGCGGAGTGCGGTTGGATGGGGCAAGCGCTGCTGGATCGGCTGGAACGCGAGGGGCTTTCGGGACTTGAATGTCTCGACAGTGTGCCGGGGACGCTGGGCGGCTGGCTGGCGATGAATGCCGGGGCGCACGGCGGCGAAATCGGGGCGCGTGTCACATGGATTCGCTGTTTGAATCCGAACGGTGAAATCGCTATACTGGACGCCGTTGATTGTGGATTCGGCTACCGTCGGTGCGGCGGGTTGGCCGGGCGTGTCGCGTTGGCTTGCGGATTGCGGCTGGAACGCACGACGCCTGAGCAGGTCGCAATGTTGCGAAAGGCGGTACGTGTCAAGCGGATGCCCCTTTCGGGGTTGCGTTGCGCGGGATCGGTTTTCAGAAATCCGGCGGGTACGGCTGCCGGACGCGTGCTGGATGCAGCGGGCTGTAAGGGTATGCGGATCGGCGGCGCGTACGTGACAGATTTTCATGCTAACATCGTTGCAACCGACGGGACTGCGACGGCCTCGGATGTGTTGGCGGTGGTGATGCGGATGCGCGGGCGTGCCGAGCGCCACGGTGGTGTGCAGTTGACGGCGGAAGTTAGCGGATTTTTTAGATGAGGATCTTGCAAAACCTCTCGTGGCATGGGCGTCCCGCCCATGAAACACGGGCAAGATGCCCGTGTCACACCTGTAAGCAAAGGCTTTTGCAAGAGCCTCTAGATGAGTGAGAGAGCGGATTGAACGGTATGAAACGGGTTGCGGTCATCATGGGCGGGACCTCCAGCGAGCGCGAAGTGTCGCTCCGGTCGGGTGCTGCGGTGGTTGAAGGGTTGAAGGCGGCGGGTTACGACGCGCAGCCGGTAGTGCTGGAGCAAGACAAATTGGAAGGACTGCCCCAAAACACCCAGGTGGTCTTTATCGCGCTGCATGGCGGATATGGCGAGAATGGCGGCGTACAGGCCGATCTGGATCGTTTGGGATTGCCGTACACTGGACCGGGGGCTGCGGCCAGCCGAATCACAATCGACAAAATTGCGACCAAACGTGTACTGGAACAGGCGGGCGTGCCGACCGCGCCGTACGAAGTGCTGCCGCGCGGCGTGTCGGAGACCATGCTGTCGCTACCGGTGGTTGTGAAACCGCCACGTGACGGATCGAGCGTCGGTATCACCAAGGTAAGCGTTGCGAACGAGTGGCCGGCCGCGCTGGCAACAGCGCGTGAGGTTGACGCGCAAGGCGAGGTGTTGGTGGAAACCTACATACCGGGCCGCGAATGGACGGTAGGTGTGCTCGATGGCGAGGCGCTGCCGGTGGTGGAAATCCAGACACCGCAGGATTGGTACGGCTTTCAGGAGAAGTACACCGCAGGCGTGACGCGCTATGCGTTTCCGCAGACGGAGGAAGACCGGCCGCTGGTGGCGTCGTGCCAGGTGTTGGCGCTGGTGGCGTTTGAAGCGGTGGGGTGTCGCGGTGTGAGCCGCGTGGACTTCCGGGTGACGTCCGACGGGCAGCCGTACGTGCTGGAAATCAACACGGTGCCGGGGTTCACGTCGACCAGCCTGTTGCCCAAGGCGGCGGCTCAGGCGGGGATTTCATTCAGTGTGCTATGTGCGCGGTTGGTAGAAAGCGCGGCCTGCGGATGATGGAAGGCCGAGGTCAATGATGAAGTGGAAGCTGTCCATAGGGGGCAAGGGCAAAAGGCGGAGCAGTCGGCTTGTGAAAAGCGGTCGACGCGTGACCGGCGTCGTGACAGAGTTGCCGGTCGGCGTGAAGCTTACGGCTGCGCTTATGGCTTGTGTCGCGGTGCTGCTGCTCGGCGTGTGGGGTGTGTGGCACCTGTTCGCCGCCTACTATTTCAAGGCGCGGTCGCTGTTCGTCTTGCGCGACCTGCGCAGTTCGGTGATGATCGTGACTGGGCGTACAGTGACGCCCGACTGGGTTTGCGAAAAGCTCGGATTGCACGAAGGGGTCAACCTGTTCTCGATCCCGATCGAGGAAAAACGGCGCGAGTTGCTGGAGCGAGAGCCGAATATCCGTGAGATCTCCATTGTGCGGCACATGCCGGACAGGCTTGCGATCACAATCATTGAGCGCGAGCCGATCGCGCGTGTGGGGTCGTATGGTTACGTGGTTGATGAGGAGGGCGTGGTGTTCATCCGTTACGCGGGCACGGGCGGGCTGCCGCTCATCAAAGGCGCGGAATTTTCGCAGATCAAGCCTGGCGAACGCCTGCACGGTAACGAGTTGGCTGCGGTGCGCCTGATCCACAATACGCTGCGGCCCGAATGCTCGATGCGGTTACTGGCGGTGGATGCGTCCAAGCAAGACTATCTGCTGCTAACCTTTTCCGATTACCGGCAGGCAAGGTTTGCATGGCGCGGAATGTCAAATGATCTGAAAGAGACCGACGTACTGATGCAACGGCGTTTTGACAAATTGACGCAAGTCATGGAGAGTGAGATCGGCAAACCAAGGATGATGTGGGACGCAACGTTGCCCGATGACCCAGTCCCTGTCATCCACGCAATGTCGATGGGGGTTCAATGAAAAGAAGAGGCGGGAGTATATGGCGATTCCTCCAATAGCGGCGCTAGAGATTGGCACGTCGCGCACCGTGGTGTGTGTGGGCGAATCTGAGAACGGTCGCGTCAAGATCACAGGCACGGGGTCCTATCCCACGATCGGTGTGAGAAAAGGCCAGATATTTGATTTGACGCAGGCGCGCACGAGTGTTGAAACGGCGGTGAAACTGGCCGAGAAACAGTCTGATGTGAGTATCTGGCAGGTGTTATTGGCGTTGTCCGGAGGCCATATCATGGCCACTGTCAATCCGGGAATGTTGACGATCCGCTCGAGTGACTACGTGGTTTCGCGTGACCATATCGAGGAGGTGACCGAGAACGCCAAGGAAGTGCATCTCGATCCTGATCGGCAGATGCTGCACACGATCACCCAGACGTTCACGGTGGACGATCAACCCGGGATCGTCAAGCCGGAGGGCATGCGTTGCAAGATGCTCAAGCTGAACATCATGGCAGTACACGGCGTGAAGAGCCGGATCGAGAACGCGGTCAATGTAGCAAAAAACGCGGGCTTGGAGGTGGTCGATGTGGCTTTCTCGGGGGTGTGCGCGGCCTTGGCGGCATTGACGGCGGAACAGAAACGCAACGGCGTGGTGCTGATCGATTTGGGCGGCGGCACCACGAATTATATCGCTTACAGCAACGATGTGGTTGTGGCGCTTGGCAGTGTGGCGGTCGGTGGCGATCACGTCACCAATGACATCGCCTTGGCATTCAACATCCCGCAGAACAACGCCGAGGAGTTGAAACGTGCCGAAGGTTCCGCGCTGATTGACACGGAGAGCGGGGCGGAGCGGATCACGCTGAAGAACGCTGTTGGATTTGAGGAGCGCACGCTGAGCAGCAAGGCGTTGCACACGGTGATCAATGCGCGCATGGACGAGACGTTGTGCGTGGTGCGCGCGCGATTGCACAAGGCCGGCGTGTTGCCGCATGTCGGCGGCGGCGTGGTGCTGACGGGAGGCGGCGCTTACCTGCGCAAGGTCACCGAACTGGCCCAGCGCATTTTCGGTGCGCCGTGCCGCATCGGCGTGCCGGTGAATGTCGATGGTTTGGAGCAGGCGGAACAGCCCGCCGCGCTTTGCACGGCGGCCGGTCTGGCCTTGTACGGGCACATGACCTATGAAGACCGCGGCGTACTGGCACCGGTCAAAAACATCTTTAGGGGGTTGTTCAGGCGATGAATCAGGAGCAGCAACATACAGGATTGCTTTTGCTCGGCGTGGGAGGCGGCGGCTGCCGTCTTGCGACATCCGTCCGTGCCGCCTACGGCGAGGGTCTGCGTGTGCTGTGCGTCGATACGGACGCGCAGCCGCTGCGTACTGCGGCTGGCGCCGGCATACCGACCGTGCTGCTGGGCGGCTCGCGGCTCTCCGGCCACGGCACAGGCGGCGACGCGATTCTCGGGCGTCTGGCCGCGCAAGATGATCTTGAAACGCTGTGCGCCCAGATGCAGGATGTGAGGACGGTGGTGATCCTCGCAAGCTTGGGCGGCGGTACGGGTGGCGGTGCCACGCCTGAGATCGTCAAAGCCTTGCACGATATGGGCCTGGCCACCGTCTGCTTTGCCACGCGGCCATTCACCTTTGAGGGTGATGCCCGCGCGAAATTGGCCGCCCGCATGTTGCCGCTGATCGAGGAGACGGCAGACTCGCTGATCGTGATCCCGCTGGACGATCTGTTCAGCGACGCACGCGAAGAGATGCTGGTCGACGCGATTCAGATTGCGGAGGGGTTGATCTCCGCAGGCGTGACGTTGCTGTGGCGGCTGTTGACCAAGCCGGGCTTCATTCAACTTGATTCCGAAAGACTGCACACCATGGTGCTGACAGGCGGTAACGCGCGTTTGGGTTTTGCGTCAGCCTCTGGGGCGGATCGCGCGCGCCAAGCGGTCGAGGCGCTGAAAAGCTGCCGTCTGTTGCGCAGGGGAGACTCGTTGACCAAAGCGAGCGCCGTGATGCTGGGTATTCTGGCAGGTCCCGACTTGCGGCTGGCTGAAATCGGCGAGGTCATGGATGCGTTGCGTGGTCGTGCCAGAAAAGGTTGCCTGTTTGAAATGGGCACAGTGCTCGATGCGCAGTATGAAGGACGTATCGAACTGGTCGCTCTCTCGTTTGAAAGCTGGAGCGCTGCGGTCGGCCAGCCTGTCCCGGTCGCCAAAGATGCCGTGCCGCTCAGCGCTGCGGAACCGCCGGTGGCCGACACCTTCCCCATCCAGCCGGGAAGTCGGCGCAGTCGCACGAAAGGCAGCAAGCTCTCTTTCGGCGCAACCGGACGCGGCAAGTTCCGCGACGTGGAGCCCACGTTGCATGAAGGAGAGGATCTCGACGTGCCGACCTATATTCGGCGCAACATCATACTGGAACGCTAAAACGGCTGAACGGAAGGGGCGGGATGAAAAGAGTGTGCGCGCTTCTGGTTTGTATGGGCACGGCTTGGTCGATGGCGGAACCGCTGACGGGGACGCGACTACTGACCGGAACGAATGACCTTTCCGATGCCTACCTGAGCGGACTCGACCGTTTTACGCTACGCGAGACGGAACGCATCGCGGCCAGAAGATCCGCCCTATGGCGTCAGCGCTTGTCCAAGGGGGGGCCGACCGCCGCCGCGTGGCTGACCACGAACAGAGCCGAACTGGCCCGCATGCTCGGCGTACGTGATGCGCGCGTGCCCTTTGATGCGCCCGAAACGCTCGGCACACTTTCGCATGACGCGGTCGTGGGGCGCACCGAGACACATACGCTGCTGCGCATCCGCTGGCCGGTGATCGGCGATTTTGCTGCCGAGGGCCTGTTGCTCGAACCGACACAGTCGGCGGCCATCATCACCAACATCGTGCATCTGCCGCATGCGGGCATCACGCCCGAACAGGTGCTGGGGTTCACAAATGGTGCTGCAGTGGCGTCGCGTCTGGGGTTCCGCTTCCCGCCGTCGAATTGCCGGATGGTTGTGCCCGCTGTGATCAGTCGGAAGAAATCCAAATACCTGAGCGAGTTGCCCGATCTTTCCCGTAAGCCGGGCGCGGCCACACGCGGCGGCAGAATTATGACCGCCCGCGAATTTGTCTATCGCCCGGCCTATGTGATGGGACGGCATGTGATCGGCTATGAGGTGCAGGAGGTGTTGGCACTGGTCGATTGGTTCCGCGCCCAAACCCCGTCGGCATCGGTTCGCGTCGAGGGATGGGGCGACGGCGGCATGCTGGCTCTGTATGCGGGTGCACTGGATACGCGGATTGATCATACTGTGGTGGCCGGTTACTTCGGTGCACGTGAGGCCTTGTGGCGCGAACCGATCGACCGCAATGTTTTCGGTCTGCTACGTCACTTCGGCGATGCAGAGGTAGCCGCGCTGATCGCGCCGCGGCGGCTCACCGTCCTGTCCACACCGGGGCCGGAAGAGACGATTACACGTGAGTTGAAGCAGGGCGAAGGCGGCGCTCCGGGCGAGTTGGTCTCGCCGGCGGTGGACGCCGTCGACCGCGAAGTGGCGCGGGCCCGCGAGCTGGTGCCATCCGATGGCGGCGGCTGGCTCGTGCGGGTGACGGATCGCGAGGCCGCCGACAGCCACGATTCTGCCGCGTCCTTGGCGGGTGGCAAGTGGCACGGTGCGACGGTCGATACGGCGGCATGCGCGGCACGGGAAACGCGGCTGGTTAAAGGCATGAATGCGTTTTCGCAGCATCTGATAGCGGTTTCACCAGCGGCGCGCCATGCGTTTTTCGCCGACCTTGATCTCTCATCGCCCGCAGCGTTTGACCGTTCTGCCGCAACGTATCGCACGTACTATTTGGAGCGCGTGATGGGCCGCATTGACAGCGCGCGGACGGCGTTGAACCCGCGTACGCGCGTGATCGAAAAAACCGCCGCATATACCTGTTACGAGGTAGTACTGGATGTGCTGCCTGATTTCATACTCTACGGATATCTGCTGGTTCCGAACAACATTCAGGTCGGCGAACGACGCCCGTTGATTGTCGCGCAACACGGACGCGGCGGCACGCCGCGCACGCTCATGTCGTTGCAGAACGGCGGCCGTAAAACGTACTACGAAATCGCGCCGCGCCTTGCGGAACGGGGTTATCTCGTGTTTTCACCGCAAAATCCGTATGTGTTTGAAGACCGTTACCGTCAGCTTGTCCGCAAGGCGAATCCGTTGCAATGGACCATCTACTCATACATCCATCTCCAGTATGAACAGATGTTCGACTGGTTGGACACCCTGCCCTTTGTGGATGGCGCGCGTATCGCGTTCATCGGCCAATCCTACGGCGGCAAGACGGCAGTGCGCGTGCCGCCGGTGATGCCGCGCTTCTGTCTGGTGGTGGCGACAGGCGACTTCAATGAGGGCATCATCAAGATGGCCTCAACCCGCTATCCCTTCAGTTTCGCGTTGGTGGATGAGTACGAGATGTTCGAGTTTGATCTCGGCAACACCTTCAACTACGCCGACCTTGCCGGTCTGCTGATACCGCGTCCGTTCATGGCGCAGCGCGGCCACGCGGACGGTGTGGCCTGGGATGAATTCGTTGGTTACGAGTATGCGCGCGTACGGCGCTTGTACACGAAGCTCGGCTTGTCCGACCGCACGGCGATTCACTGGTTTGACGGTGGACACGAGATTGCGGTGGATGCCGCCTGCGATTTTTTTGATCGCTTCCTAAGGCAATGATGCTCCGGTGTAACACGAGCAGACACCGAAGGTGTAGCATGCGCTGCGGCAGGCGTCAAAGCCAGCCGCGCGCAGCAGATCCAGCATGGCCTGGCCTTGCGGTACCTGTTCGATCGAAGCCGGCAGATAGCGGTACTCTTGTACGTGTCCTGAGAAGAGACGCCCGAGCAGCGGCATGACACCCCTGAGGTAGAGCCGGAAGAGTGCGCGCATCGGCATACGCTCAGGCTGTGAGAGTTCAAGGATCACAACGCGTCCGCCCGGCGCGAGCACGCGGCGCATCTCCGCCAGTCCCGCCACGATGTTTTCAAAATTGCGCACGCCGAACGCAACGGTCACCGCATCAAACGAGTCATCCGCAAACGGTAGCTCCAGACAGTCCCCGTGCACCAAATCAATACGGTCGCACAATTTCGCACGTTCGATTTTTGCACGGCCTGCCGCCAGCATGCCCGCCGACAGATCGATGCCCGTGATGTGGGCGCACGGCAGGCGATGTGCGGCGAGGATCGCGAAGTCCGCCGTTCCCGTCGCAACATCCAGCACACGCTCCGGCGGCGGTTGATCTTGTACGAGCAGACGCAGCGCGCGCCGCCGCCAACCGCTGTCGATGCCGAACGAAAGAATGCGGTTAAGACGGTCGTAACGGTACGCGATCACATCGAAGGCTTGCGTGATCTGTTCACGCTTACGTTCGCCACTGTTGTAAGGTGTAATGGATTCAACACTCATGGGATTGGGAGGATAGAAAGTCATCCAGCAGGACGGCGAGGCGCGCACGCGCGATGGCAAAGAGCTTGCCTTCGGCCGCGCTCAGATGGTCTGTCAACGCCTGATAACAGGTGTAGGGATTGCCACCGGCCAGTGTGCGCAGACGGCGGCACGCATCGCCGAAGTGGCCGCGGTTGTGTACCAACTCCCAACAGCGCGCGAAACGTTGGATTCGCGCGAGCGTTGCAAAGTCCATCTCATCGGAATACAGTAGCTCGTAAGGCGGATCGGGGTTGAAGACAAGGCCGAAGCGTTGCGCCTCGCGCACGAAACGCGTGCCCGGCAAGCCCTTCAGTAAATTGACCTGCACTTTGGGAGGAGCGCAGACGGTGACCAGTTTGTTGAAGCTGCGCGCGAAGTCCGCTTCGTCCTCGCCGGGCAATCCGAAAATTAGGTCGGCGTGAACTGTCGCACCGGTCTCTTGCGTCAAGACGCGCACATTTTCAAGCGTGTGCGCGGTGTCGGGACTGCGGCCGATCGCGGCTGCGACGTGCGGAGTCAAGGTTTGAACACCGACTTCGAGATGCAGGGTCTCATCTGGAAAAGCGGTCAGGCGCTTAAGCACATTCTGGTGCAGGCGGTCGGCTTGGATCTCCAGGTGCAGACGGGTGTCGGCGGTGACGCGGTCGAGGAAAAAGTCGAGTACCGCGCAAGCGTGTTCGACCGGCGCATTAAAGCTACGGTCGAGAAACTTGAACCGACGCAGACCACGCTGCCAGAGTCCGTCAAAGGCGGGCAACAGGCGCGAGAGCGGGAGTAGGCGGAGGCCGGTACCAGCCGATGTACAGTAGGCGCAGGAGAATGGGCAGCCGCGGCTCGTCTCAACATAGATAGTGCGCTGGGCGAGGTCGGTGTTGGTGTAGAGATCGTAAGGGAGCGCGAGGGTGTCAGGGTCTTCGCCCGCATCCTTGATCACGATAGCGGGAAACGGGGCGCCGCCGCCGGCCAGTACGCTTTCACAGAAGGCGCGGAGGGCGGATTCCCCCTCCCCCACGATCACGGTGTCGAACAGGTCGGCGTGCGGGTAGTCGGCGCTAAGTTCAGGACCGCCGGCTACAAGGCGCACGCTGGGCGACACCCTGCGCAGGATGCGCGCGGTCGCCTCGGCGAGGCGCACGTTCCAAAGGTAGGTTGTGAAACTGACCACGCGCGGCGAACGCGCAAGGATGCGCTGGGCAAGCTGCAGCGGCGTGATCTCCAGATCACACTCCAACAGACTGGCGCGCGGTGCGAGCGCACCCAGGTTGGCGATCAGCGATCGCGCGGCGAACGCGCAATGGCTGTAACGCGCGTTCATGGCCACCAGCAGGATGTCGGAGTTGCTCTGCGTCACTGGCGTCTCTCGGTATCCCGGCGCGTCGTGTAGGTCTGGATCAACTCGGCTACAGGCGCGGGATCATCAAGGCCGTGCGGATGATGCCCCACGCCAGGCTTATGGAAGACAGTGATCGTGCCGCCCAAAGCCTTGTAGCGCTGCTCGATCACCGCCGTGTTCTCTTCGACCGGCACGACGTCATCGGTGTCGCCGACTACATGAATCAACGGGATGTTGGCTGCGGCCAAGGGCGCGAGGGTGTCAACCGGATTGCCGGGATACGCCAGAGCTTCCGCCTCGTCCTTGAAACCGTAGTGTTTCAGTAGGCTTTGCCAGTCACCACTGCTGCCCTTACCTTTACCCTTGCCGCCGGGCCAGCTTTTGAAGTCGCAGACCGGCGCATCGCCATAGATGCAGACAACGCGCGCGGGGTTGCGGGAGGCAAACCGGTATGCATAGAGACCGCCGCGGCTGACGCCGATCAGCGAGACACGCGGACTGAGCCCCTTGGCGGTCATGTGCTCATAAAAGCGGTCGAAATGCTCCTGCGCAGCCGGACTGCCGAAGGTGTTGCCGACGTTCATGTAGGCGTAGTAGAAGCCGTTCTCCACCAGCGGCACGACGCCGGTGCGGTCGTCAAATGCCGTGGGGAACTCCATGCACCAAACCCACGGATTACCGGAGCGTGGATTGGGCGGGACCGCCACCCAGCACGACTTGCCGTCCACCGTGAAGTGGTGGCGCGTGAAACGCTTCCAAGTGTCGGTCTTCGTCGGCTGCCAATCGATGATACCCCGTTTGGCCTCGTCTTGGTTCGGTGCCTGCGCGGAAACGGAAGGAACAGCCAAGAATCCAACGGCGATCAACAAGGAAATAAACACGGTTTTCATGTGTCGATTGTCGCATTTTCGGCAGGGAAGTCAATACAGATGGGGTTGAAGCGGCGCGTTAAAAAGGTTAAGATCGTGTGTGAATGGACCCGTGACCGGTTGTGCCGATGCTTGTGCGGTCACGGATGTGGACGATAATAGGCGGAGACGCGTTAGGATTCTTTTATGACAAACTTTACGTGGTACGATGTGAGCGATGCCACGGTCGGACTCCTGTTCGGGTTGGCCGGCATGCTCGGCGGTTATGCATTGCGTGGATTGGTCGGTCGCTGGCAGGCGGACGCCATCGAAAAACAGGCGCAGCTCAGGCTGGCAGAGGCGGAGAGCGAGGTCAGGAATCGGTTGAAAGAGGCCGATATTCTGGCGCGCGCGGAAGTCGTCAAGGCGCGTGAGGAGTTTGAAAAGAGCACCAAGACCCGCCGCAAAGAGTTGCAAGATATTGAAGATCGCCTGACGATCCGTGAAGAGAATATGGATAAAAAGGCGGTTCTGCTGGAGAAAAAGGATCAGGCTGTCACACAGAAACAGGAAGAGGCGCAGCGCCGGATGGAGGATGCACAGAACCGCCGCGCCGAAGCAGACAAACGCCAGGCCGATGCCGAGCAACGCTTGCAGAAGCTGGCCGGAATGACGCACGAAGAAGCCCGCAAAGAGGTACGCCAGAATGCTGAACAGGAGTTCCGCAGCGAAGCAGGTAGCTTGATCCGCCGCGCGCAGGAAGAGGCCAAGGAAATAGCGGACCGCGAAGCCGCGCGTATCGTTGCGACCGCCGTACAGCGATTCGCCCTGGCACACGCCGGCGAGATGATGACTTGTACGGTGCCGCTGCCAAGCGATGATGTTAAAGGACGCATCATCGGACGCGAAGGACGCAATATCCGGACGCTCGAAGCCGTCACGGGCGTCACCATGCTGATCGATGACACGCCGGAGGCGGTTGTTATCTCAGGCTTTGACCCGATACGGCGCGAGATCGCGCGACAAGCGCTCGAACAACTCGTGTCGGACGGACGCATCCATCCAGCCCGCATCGAAGAGGTTGTGCAGAATGTGTCTGAAAGCATGGATAAGACTATTTTCGAGGCGGGAGAAGCGGCCGCCTACGAGGCGCAGGTACAAGGAGTTCCCAATGAGCTGTTGCGCTGCGTGGGACGTCTCAAGTTCCGTACCAGCTTCACACAGAATGTCCTGCGGCACTCGGTTGAGGTCGCTCACCTGATGGGCATGCTGGCGGCGGAGACGGGCGCGGATCCAGTGATCGCACGCCGTGTGGGGTTCTTCCACGACATCGGCAAGGCGCTGGACCACGAGACGCAGGGTGCGCATGCGATGATTGGCGCGGAGTTTCTCAAGCAGCATGGCGAGACGCCGGAAGTGGTCAATGCCGTCGCCGCGCATCACGAGGATGTGCCGTCCGAAGGGATTTACGGTGTGTTGTGCGCGGCGGCCGACGCGATTTCGAGTGCGCGTCCGGGTGCCCGTTCAGAAACGATGGGCGTGTACGTACAGCGGTTGGAGAAGTTGGAGGCGATTGCCAACAGCTTCGAAGGAGTTAAAAAGACCTTTGCCGTGCAGGCTGGCCGCGAGGTGCGTGTGATTGTCGAACCCGACGAAGTGAGCGACAACGATGCCATGATCATGGCGCGCGAGATCAGTCAGCAGATCTCCTCGACGATGCAGTTCCCCGGCCAGATCAAGGTCGTGGTGGTGCGTGAGAAGCGCTGTGTCGAGTTTGCGAAGTAGTGAGGCGAGAGCATGAAGGTTTTGTTGGTAGGCGATGTTGTGGGTAGCCCTGGGCGACGTGTGTTCCGCGAGGTCGTAAAGCGGTTGCGCGCGGAGAGCGCGGTGCATGCCGTGGTGGTCAACGCCGAGAACGCTGCGGCGGGCAGCGGTATCACCATGGCCTTGGCTCAAGAGCTTTTCGCGGCGGGTGCGGATGTGATTACGATGGGCGATCACACGTGGAGCCAGCGCGATCTGGAAAACACAATCGGCGGCGAGAAAAGGTTAATTCGTCCCGTGAACTCTCCGCCCGGTACGCCGGGGCAGGGTTCCGTGACCGTGCAGACCGCGCTGGGGCCGCTGACGGTCGTCAACCTGCTGGGACGCGTCTTCATGAATCCGACGGACTGCCCGTTCCGCGCGATGGACGCATTGCTCAACACGCTGCCGCGCAACGTACCGATCATCGTAGATTTCCATGCCGAGGCGACCTCGGAAAAAATTGCGATGGGCCACCATCTGGATGGCCGGGTGGCCGCCGTGGTCGGCACGCACACGCATGTCCAGACCAGTGACGCGGTGTTGTTGCCCAAAGGGACAGCCTACATGACGGATCTCGGTATGACGGGGCCGGCCTACTCGGTAATCGGCCGTGAGATCGCGCCAGTTCTCAGAAAATTCACGACAGGCATGCCGTCCCGTTTTGAGGTCGCGGGCGGTCCCTGCGTGCTTGAGGGTGCCGTGCTGGAACTTGACCGTGCCAGCGGCCGTGCGCTCGGCATCACGGCTTACCGCTATCGGGAAACGAGTGGGGCGGACCAGACGCAGACGCCGCCCGGCGGGGAGGCCTGATGTGGAGATAGCGGGGCGCAGAGTCTATTCGATCTCCGAGCTGACGCGTCTGATCAAACAGACGCTGGAAGACGAGGTCGGCCGCGTCTGGGTCGAGGGCGAGATATCGAACTTTAAGGTCTACTCTTCGGGTCATGCCTATTTCAGCCTGAAGGACGCCGGTGCCCAGTTGAACGCGGTTCTTTTCGCGGGTTCGCGGTCGGGGGTGACGGTAGGCACCCGCCTTGAGGATGGGCAGCGCGTCCGCGCCTATGGCGAGATCACGGTTTTTGAAGGTCGCGGTCAATATCAGTTGATCGTGCGCAAGAT